>ERZ772960.48-NODE-48-length-111267-cov-9.394993_pt1 | contig 111267 bp, 118 predicted proteins | sample MGYA00580678_ERZ772960 | MGnify/ENA primary metagenome ERZ772960 (study PRJEB29015, sample SAMEA2737930) | human oral metagenome | biome: human oral; feature: human-associated habitat; material: dental | place: China | collected 2059 ...
GCAAGACCTGAATGACGATATTCAGCGTTGGTATGCACGATTCGCCGCTGAGAACCAGATGAGCCTTGCCGAGGCACGGCGTGTACTGAATACGCGTGAGCTTGCAGAATTCCGCTGGATGGTAGACGAATACATCAAGTATGCCAAGGAAGCGTATCTTTCCGATGCGTATATCCAGAAGCTAAAGAATGTCTCCGCACGCGTCCACATTGACCGCCTCGAGACGATACGGATGCAGATGGCACAGCACGTCGAAAAGCTCGCCGCAAAGGGAAATGCACGCCTCACGGACGTGCTTAGCGACATCTACCCTGATGCACACCTGCGCACCGCCTACGAAGTACAGAAAAAGGCGGGCTTTGATTCGTTCGCTCGCATCCCTGAGACGGATGTCGAACGTATCCTAAAGAAACCGTGGGTGTCCGACGGACTGAACTTCTCCGACCGCATCTGGCGTGACAAGGAACGTCTGCTGAGCACGCTGCAGGGCGAGCTGGCGCGTGGACTGATACGCGGCGAGCCGTATGCGAAGATCACGCAGCGCATCGCAGGACGCATGAACGTCGCCATGAGTGCGGCATCGCGCCTTGTGGAGACGGAGGCGGCGTTTTTCTCGTCAAAAGGGCAGCTGGATGCATTCCGCGACCTCGGTGTTGAGCAGTATGAGTTTGTAGCGACGCTTGACAGCCGTACTTCGGAGATTTGCCGCGAGATGGATGGAAAAGTGCTCCCCCTCGACGAATGCAAGCCAGGCATCACAGCCCCGCCGCTACACTGCCGCTGCCGTTCGACGATCTGCCCGTACTTCGATGACGAATTTACGGAGAATGAAACACGGGCGGCGCGTGACATAGAGACAGGGAAGACCGTACAGGTGGATAGCAAGCTGACCTATGAAGAGTGGAAGAAGAAGTATGTCGGCGGAAAAGACTCCTTGATGGAGGATGTAACAAAGGCCTATCTTAATCGCGCGAAGCCGGGAGAAGGAAAAGTTAATTACGAAGACGGTTATTCGCGTACTGAGCATAGAGCGGAGGTGGACGCCGCAGAATGGTTACACAAGACATTTGGTGGCGACATCACTTTGTTGCAAGAGATTAATGCCGATAAGAAAAAGACTCCTGACTTTTTATGGGATGGAGCCTTTTGGGACTTGAAGACGGTCTCATCAGAAAAATCTGCTGACAGCGCTATCCGTTATGGATTGAAGCAAATCGAAGAGAATCCAGGCGGTATGATTCTGGATTTTGTCGGTGAAAGCCTTGACTTAAAAGGATTGGCCGAGATAATTGGTCGGCGTTTGCGCCGCAGCGCAAAAAGTTCGATGGATATTATCGTTATCTCACACGGGAAGCTTATTAGTGTGCGACGTTATGACATAAAAAATAAGAGGAAGCCCCCCCGCCAATAGAGGGCGGAGGTTCAACCTCTTCTTAATATGTATTATAAGCTGTTTTTGCAGAAAAAGCAATACCTAGGTGAAAGGAGGTGGTGCCGTGGCGCACTGAATCATGCCGATACAATAATCTATTCAGAATGGAGGAATCTATGACAAAAGACGAACTCAAGGCTCTCGGACTCTCCGATGAACAGGTGGCGAAGGTCGCGGAGGACTACGAAAAGAACTACGTCGAAAAGAGCCACTACACCGCAAAGGAGGACGAGCTCAAGGCGGCAAAGGAGGAGGGCAAGACCGCACGCGGGGAGCTAGACAAGCTGAAAAAGAATCATAAGGACAACACTGAACTCGTCAAGCAGATCGATGACCTCAAGGCTGCTGCGGATGCACGCGATAAGGAGCACGCAGCGAAGGTCAAGGCGATGGAGATTGATTCCATCGTCGAAAAGTCCTTGCTTGGAGCGAAGGCGAAGAACACAGCTGCTGTGCGTGCACTCCTGAAGCTCGACGACGCGGAGGCGGAGAATGGCACGATCAAGGGACTTGATGAGCAGATTCAAAAGCTCAAAGAAAGCGACGCATATCTCTTCGAAGGCGAAAAAGAAGTACAGGTGGAAGGGCTGAACCCCGCTGGAGGAAATGGCGGGAATAGTGCAGCACCGACGGCGCAGCAGCAATTTGAAACTGCGCTGGGGATGTAAAAGACGAAAGGGGATTAAGTAAATGGCAATCAACACTTTGGAAATGGCAAAAATCTTTCAGCAGTCGCTGGACAAGCAGATGGGCATCGAGGCGACATCGGGATGGATGGAGAGCAACGCCGTCAATGTGAAGTACAACGGCGGGGATACGGTGCGTATGCCGCGTATCTCGACCACTGGTATGGCACGCTATGACCGCGACGAAGGATTTAACCAGGGTTCCGTGACGCTCTCCTATGACGATTACAAGCTGACGCAGGATCGCGGCCGCACGTTCCAGCTGGATTCCATGGATGTGGATGAGAGCAACTTTATTGCCTCGGCAGGGACGGTCATGGGCGAGTTCCAGCGGCTGCAGGTCGTCCCCGAGGTGGATGCGTACCGCTACAGCCGCATCGCCGCACTCGCGAAGAATGCGCACCGCACGACGGACGGATTCACGCCGAGTGAGACAAATATCCTTGCGCAGCTTGACAAGGAGATCACCGACCTGCAGGATGCCATCGGCGAGGCAGAGCAGCTGGTGATCCTCATGGCGACGCCGATCCGCACGGTGCTCAACAACGTGAAGGACATCGAGCGGCATCTTGACGTGACGCAGTTCAAGGCGGGTGCAATCGACACGAAGGTCAAGACCTACAACGAGATTCCGATCCTTTCCGTGCCGTCCCTGCGCATGAAGACGGCGTACGTATTCAACGACGGCAAGACGACGGGGCAGGAGGCAGGCGGATTCAAGGCAGACACGACGGCGAAGTCCATCAACTGGATCATCATCTCGCGGCGTGCGCCGATTGCGATCTCCAAGACGGACAAGGTACGTATCTTCGCGCCGGATGTAAACCAGAAGGCGGACGCATGGAAGCTCGACTATCGCAAATTCCACGACATCTGGATCCCGACGAATAAGCTCGCAGGCGTCTGGGCGAACATCGGCGCATAAGGAGGACATCATGACAAGACTGGTACGACTGAACGAAGTGCAGTACGCAGAAACTGAAGCACAGGCAGCTGAGCTCTTGGCACAGGGCTTCCGCGAGGAGGAAAAGACCGAGATGCCTGTGGAGGAGAATTCCCCTGCTCAGGTGCAGGGGAATTCAGCCCCCGAGCTGTCGCAGGAGGATTCTCCGGCGACTGTTGAGCCTCCCAAGGGGCGTGACGGGAAAGGTGGCAAGTAATGCTTGCCGACGTGCGGATGCTGATTAAAGCGTCCGTCGGCTATGAGGTGCAGGAGAGTGAATTGCCGCTCCTCACGTACATCTACAACGGTGTCGCGCAACATATCAGGAATGACTGCAATGTGACGGAGATCCCCGAAGGTTTGCAGACGGTGCTTGATGAGCTGGCGGCGGGTAAGTTCCTTGCCTTGCAAAAAGGCGTGATTCTCGGCGCAGAGGGGACGGAGGTCGTGAAGTCCATTCGAGAGGGGGACACGACCGTCGAACTCGGCGGGACGAGCACGGAGCAGCGGTATGACGCACTCGTGCTCGCGCTGACAAAGGAGCGTGATTTTGCGTGTTACCGAAAATTCCGCTGGTAAGGCGCGCGGTCGAACGTCTCTATGATGGTCGGGCAACGGTCGAGGAGGCACGCAAGGAGAAAAACGCGAAGAATATCACCGTGCTCCTTTGGGCGGTAGTCGCGCAGGACGTGCCCTGCCGCGTCAGCTATAAGACCCTTGCACCCGCAGGGCGGTCGGACACGGCGGACAGCGTCGCACAAGCGATCACGCTCTTTACCGCGCCCGAGATCGACATCAAGCCCGGCAGCCGTGTGACGGTCACGCAGCGCGGCCGCACGATGCGTTTTTCCTGCTCCGGAATTCCTGCGGCCTACGATTCGCATCAAGAGATTCCGCTTGCTCGATGGGAGGAGCATCCATAATGGCAAGGATGGATATGTCCGAGCTACACAAGTTCCAAGCACAACTGCAGCAGATGACGACACAAGAGAAGCAGAAACTGTATGAAGACTGCCTCAAAGAACTTGCCGCACGTTTTTTGCGGAAAGTCATTAAGAGAACCCCCGTCATCAGCGGGCACCTTCGTCGCGGATGGTCTGCCTTGCTGAAAGATGCAATTCGGGTACAGAAAATTGGAAGCACCTATCGAATTGAGCTCGTGAACAACACGGAGTATGCGTCCTATGTCGAATACGGGCACCGTCAGACACCGGGACGCTTTGTTCCGGCGATTGGCAAGCAACTTAAAGAATCATGGGTTGAGGGGCAGTTCTGTATGACGCTCTCGGCACATGAGGTGGAGTCTGGTGCGCCTGCGATTTTGCAGCGGAAGATACAGCGCTACTTCGAGGAGGAGATCAATGGTAAATAACATCGTGGATGGGATTGCCGTTCGCCTTGGTGAGTTGTTTCCAGATATCGATGTGCGCAGAGATGAAATAGAGCAGGGATTTGATGCGCCGTGCTTTTTTATTTTGCCTCTGCGTGTGACGCAAGAGACAAAACTCGGTAACCGTTATTTCCGCAGACACGCCTTTGATGTGCATTATTTCCCGCGTAGGGGCAGTGCCTCAGAGGATGTGCAGGCGGTTGCGACAGATCTCATCATGGGATTGGAGTATATTTCAGCTGAGGGCGACCTTATCCGTGCATCACGGACAGAATACGAGGTGCACGATGGTGTTCTGCATTTCGAGGTAGACTACGATGTATTTATCCTCCGCGAACGTGATAAGTTGCCACATATGGAGACGTTGAAGCAGCGTCAAACAACGAAAGGATGATGATAATGGCAGAGAAAAAGAGCACGGAGCAGGAAGCTCGATATACACGCGATGCTCTTGTAGCATCGACGAAGTATCGTCCTTACTGCGATGTGCTGATGATCTCTCTCGAGGAAGGAAAGGAATACACCTTCGCCGAGGTTGATCAGATGGTGGAGGAGTTTAACGGCAGGACTGTCACTGAGGCGACAGTCGGGAAGGAGTGATTTTATGGCACTGGGCGGCGGTACTTGGCTGTTTCAAAACAAGAAACTGCCTGGGACGTATATCAATTTTGTGTCGCGTGTGCGCGCGTCCACGGATATTGCCGATCGCGGTTATGCTACCATGCCGATTGAGATGGATTGGGGCCCCGTTGGAAGCGTGTTCGCAGTGACGGCGGAGGACTTTCAGGAGCGCAGCCTTTCGATCTTCGGCTATGCGTATACCTCGCCGGAGCTCAAGAGTCTGCGTGATCTCTTCCTCAACCTCAAAACGGGGTATTTCTACCGTCTCGACAACGGGGCGGTCGCAGCGGCGTGTGCGATTGCGCGTGCGAAGTATCCCGGCAAACGCGGGAATGACATCACGGTATCTGTAACGGCAAACGTCGACAACACGAGCGCATTTGACGTGACGACCTATATGATCGTTGACGGCTCGCCCGCGAAGGTAGACGAGCAGAAGAACATCACTGCATGGGCGGATGTCGCAGATAACGACTATGTGACATGGACCCGCACGGGGAATCTCGAGGCGAAGGCGGGCGAGAAGCTGACGGGCGGCACGAATGGCGCTGCGGTCACGGGGCTCCAGTATCAGAACTACCTTGACGCTATCGAGCCGTATTATTTCAACATTCTGGGCTATGCGGGCTCGGATGCAACGATCCAGCAACTCCTTATCCAGTTCACGAAGCGGATGCGGGAGAATACGGGCGCGAAGTTCCAGCTCGTCATCCACGGACGAGAGAACGTCGACTATGAGGGTGTGATCTCGCTCAAGAACGCCGTACGCGACGAGGGCGCACAGCCGGGCGCAGCGGTCTACTGGCTCGTTGGTGCAGAGGCAAGCTGCGCGGTCAACGCATCGTGTACGAACAAGACCTATAACGGCGAGTACAAGATCAACACGAAGTACAGTCAGACGGAACTTGAGCGGGCGATGGTCTCTGGGATGATGATGTTCCACAACGTCGCGGACTCGGTCTCGGGGGATGTGGTCGGCAAGACAAATGTTCTCAGCGACATCAACACATTTACGAGCTTCTCGAAAAAGAAGAACGCTGATTTCGCTCTGAATCAGGTCATCCGCGTCCTCGATCAGATCGCCATCGACGTGGCGCGTCTCTTTAATCGGACGTATCTCGGCAAGGAGCAGAACGATGAGGACGGGCGCACGGCACTCTGGGGCGACATTGTTGCATTGCACAAGGAGTATCAGCGTGTGCGTGCCATTCAGAACTTCGACCCGAAAGACGTGCCGATTCCGACACAGGGCGAGAAAAAGACGGACGTGCTCATGAACTACTCTGTGCAGCCGACATGCTGCATGGAAAAGCTTTACATGAATGTGGAAGTGGCATAAGAGGAAGGAGTGAAAAACTATGTCGATTAATGCAATCCGAACGATGCATGCCAAGGATGTTATTTCTGCAAAACTGGCGTCTGCGTACGTATCAATCAAAGGGGAACGCTTCCTGCTCTTTCAGGCGAAGAAGCTCGAGGCGAAACTCGAGAAGAACAAAGAGGAAGTACCGATTCTCGGACGCATGGCAAAGGGTCATAAGGCGACGAGTATCAATGGCGCCGGCAACATGACGATCTATAAGAACACGCCGCTCTTTGACAGGATGCTTCTGGAATTTAAGTCCACGGGCAAGGATACCTATTTTGACCTTCAGGTGACGAATGAGGATCCAACCTCAGAAGCTGGGCGGCAGGTGACGATTCTGAAAGACTGTAATATCGACAGCGCCATTATTGCGAGTTTTGACGCAGATGGCGAATGGCTCGAACAGGACGTTGACTTTACGTTTGAAGATGTTGAGCAACCGACTCAGTTCAAGATGCTCGATGGGATGCAGTGAGGAGATAACACATGGAAAAAGAGAATTTGCAGGTATTTCTTGCCGAAAATGCGATCAAGCCAGCGTGTGTTGAGTATGTGGCATCGAAAAGGTTTCGGGGAGATGACGGCAAGCCTGTCGCATGGAAACTCTCGCCGATTACGAATGACGAAAACAAAGCGATTGCCGACCGCAATCGCAAGAAATCGTTTGTTCCCGGTACGCGCGAAACGCAGATGAATTTTGATCAGGAGCAGTATGCAAATGATCTGATCTGCGCCTGCGTGGCATATCCGAATCTCAACAGCGAGGCTCTGCAGAGCTCCTATAACGCCGTTGGCGCCGGGGAGCTTGTGCGGCTTATGCTGACGCCGGGTGAGTATCAAGATTTGTTCCAGGCAGTCATGCAGGCGAACGACTTTGACACCGGCATGGATGAGAAGATCAAAATTGCAAAAAACTGATTAACAGGGGCGAGTTCTATGCGAATATCGCATATTACGCGCTCCTGAAACTTCATATTCTTCCGCATGTGTTGTTTTCTTTGCCAGAGAACGAACGTGCTTTTATTTTTGCTGCGATCTCGATCAAGGCTAAAGCGGATAAAAAAGCTGCGGCCGAGGCAAAAAGAAAACACTAATAGAGCAGGATGAAAAGCCCTCACGTCGAATTAAATACCATATCGACGAGAGGAGTGACGATGATGGGAAAGTTTTGTAGTAACTGTGGAGCAAAGATGTCTGGCAATTTTTGTAGCAGTTGTGGTAATCCAGTAGGTGATACTTCTCCGGCCACAGAGAGCATTGTGCAACAAGAAACATTGAATGGTGTCACGTTTGACCCTATCCCTATATTTGCGGCGCATAAGGGTGTTATGGGGAGGATAAAGATCACCACGAAAATAATTTCTATTACTAATGCAAAGCCAAAAGAAGCAGCTACTTTTGTTGATGATCACTACAAAGACCAATCTTTTATGGACCGAGTCGCAGCTTATAGAACACCACAAGAGGAGATTCCTCCGCTAACTTGCCCTGCTTGTAAATCAACAAATGTTGAGATTGAAAGAAAGGGGTATGGTTTTGGAAAAGGGGTTATTGGCGTTGTGCTTTTGGGTCCCTTGGGCGCGCTCGCGGGAGGTATTGGGCGTAAAGATGTAAAATGTTTGTGCCATAACTGTGGAAATCGATTTACACCAAAAATATCTAAAAAGAAATAATATGGTATATGGAGCCGCCTCAAATACGAGGCGGTTTTCTTATACCTATTTTTACTTCAGAGAAGAGGTGTCTCGTGGCAACAATTAAACAAATGTTCGAGCTGGTTGACGGTGTATCGCCGAAACTCAATGTGATATCACGAACTGTAGATAAGGTTGTCGGTAAGTTTGATCGTGCGACGAAAGCTGCGACAGAAATGGAAACGTCTGCTGAACAGGCCGGGGATGGCATCAGAAAATCAGTTGAAGACACAACTTCCTTTGTTAATTTTCTCGGTGGTCAAATCTCATGGCTAGGCGGAAAGCTGAGAAGCCTCGGTGTCGGAGCTTTTAACGAACTAAAGGCAGGGCTTTCAAGTGTTATTGGACAGTTTACAATCGCGACCATCGCCGCAAATTCATTTATGTCAGCATTTAGCTATATTTCTAGCTTACCTGGGAGGCTTGTTCAGGTCAGTGACGCTTATGCGGGCATACAAGCGCGTCTGCGCATGGTTGCCGGCGGTATTGAGCAAGCGGCAGAACTCAATGATCTTGTTTATGCCTCGGCGCAGCGAGCTCGTGGCAGCTACGAGGAGATGGCGGATTCTGTCTCAAAGATTGCCATGACCGCGAAAAAGGCGTTTCCTGATGCACGGGAAGTCGTGCCGTTCATGGAAGGGATTCAGAAGCTCTTTGTTATCGGCGGTACAGCGGTAGAACAGCAGAAAAATGCTATGCTCCAGCTGACACAGGCCCTTGGTTCTGGAAGGCTTCAGGGCGACGAATTTCGTTCCATTGCGGAGGCAGCACCGCTCATTGAAAAGATGGTAGCGGACTATATGCAAATTGATGCGGGGCAACTCAAAAAAATATCGAGTGAAGGAAAAATCACGGCAGATATTCTTAAGAATGCTATTTTGACAAACCTTGACCGCATCAACGAGCAATTCAACGGCATGGGGTGGAAATGGGAACAGGTTATGCAGGTGATCAAGAACACGGGCACACGTGCCTTTGCGCCCGTGTTCGAAGAGATCAACGCCCTTGCCAACAGCGAGGCGGGGCAAGTGTTTGCAAATACGATGGTCTGGGGACTTCATGTTGCTGCAGATGCTGCTTTAGGTGTGATCAATAACATAAAATGGCTCGCCGGGGTAGCTCAGCGTACGGGCAGTTACATTGGTTCTTGGCTTAGCGCTGGCTTCACAGTTGCGTATCAATATCTCGATACCTTTGTTGCTTTTGCAATTGCAGGGCTTGCAATCTACGCAGGATATTGGATTGCATCGAATGCGGCTCTCGTAACCCATATAAGTACACTGATTGTCGCTGCTGCAACACAAGCGGTGACGAACACTTTAGGCGCTGCGTATGCTGCAATTATGGCGCTCATCCATATACGGACAACGCTCGCAACGGCAGCCACGGCGGCATGGACACTCGTAACAAACGGACTAAGCGCCGCATGGCGAATACTAAATGTTACGATGTACCTCAATCCGATTGGTCTTATCATCGGGTTGGTGCTGGTTGTCATTGGCGTATTTGCCGCATGGGTGGTGCATACATACGGCCTGCGCAATGCTCTAGCAAGCGCATTCAGTACAATGGCAGGTATTGTCGCAAATGCTGTTAATTTCATGATTGACCGTATTAACAACTTGATACAGTTGATCAACAAGGCCGCAGAAGGCATCAACGGCTTATTCGGAACAGATATCGGGATGGTCGGAGAGATCTCCTATCGTGCCGACCCCGAACAGTGGAGTAAGGATGCTGGCGACTTTGTCCAGAATTTCGACATCCACAACTATATACCGGGGCTGTCTCCGGAGAATATGCCGGATGCGTCGTATAACGCAACGGGCACAGCTTTTGAGGATCTTGGACAATCCGGTAAAAAAACAGCGCGTAACACCGACGCGATCAAAGATGCAATGGAAATCTCTGAGGAAGACCTAAAGTATCTGCGCGAAGCGGCAGAGCAGGAGGCAATCAACCGGTATACGACGGCGACCGTACAGATCGACATGGGCGGCATCAGCAACAATATATCCAATGACATGGATGTAGATGGGATGATGACATACATGAATGACAGCCTCTTACAGGCGATGGCTGCAGGAGCGGAGGGGGTGCATACGACATGAGTTATTACTTCTTCGTGGGAGATACGATGCTCCCTGTCCCTCCTGCGAAAATGTCCATCAAAATCAAAGGCAAGAACAAGACGATCAACCTTATCAACGAAGGTGAAGTTAATATTATCAAAAAGCCGGGGCTTACTGAAATCGCCTTTGATGCGCGTCTCCCGAACCGCCCATATCCGTTTGCGGATTATGATACTTCTCTTACGGCGTCGCTTGCGAATACTCTTTTTGGCAGTAGTTTTAGTTTTCGCAAGGCATCATATTTTCTCTCAGCGTTCAAAAAGGCGAAAGAAACGCAATACCCGATGCAGCTCATTATCTGCCGTATGTCGGGCGCGTTCTCCATGCTTTTTGACACGAATATGCTTGTGACTCTCGAAGATTACAGCATCGAGGAAGATGCGAAAGATGGTCTTGATGTGACGTGCCCCTTGAAATTCAAACAGTACCGTCCTTATGGGACGAAGGAATGTACTGTCACAAAGGATGAAAACGGTGTCGAGCATCTGATAGTGAAGGAGACGCGCCCTGCAATCGGGCGGGAAATCCCAAACGCTTACAAAGTCCGCAACGAAAAATCCATCTGGGAAGTTGCAAAGGGCATATCGAATGGTGGTATTGACTGGCGGGACATCATGCAAAATAACGGCATGATCAATCCGATTGCTGATCTTCCGGCAGGGGCGGTGATGCACATTGTCTGAATTTGTATCGGGGCAAAAGGCGTCCCTCGGTGCGGCAACGCCGACAAATGAAAAACAGCTGCAGCTGATCATCCACAACAAGGAGACGGATAAGTATTATTGGCCGGCTGTGCTTGATGGCGTTGTTTGGGAGACTTGTTGGAAGGGGCAGCCGGGCAAGCTTACCTTTAAAGTGGTTAAGGATGCGATGCTCGACTTCCATGAGGGAGACGTCGTGCAGGCGAACTACGACGGCATGAATTTCTTCTACGGTTACATATTTGCCAAAAAATACAGCAAAGACGGCACGATTGATGTAACTGCATATGACCAGATGAGGTATCTCAAAAACAAAGATACCTATAATTTTGTTAATCTGACCGCGGGCGAAGAGATTAGACGGATTGCCGAAAATTTCCAACTGCAGGTCGGAGAGCTTGCAGATACAGGGTATACTATCCCGAAATTTCGCGGCGCAAATAAGACGCTCATAGATATCATGCAGACACTGCTTGATATGACTACACAGAACACAGGGCGGCTCTATGTGCTCTATGATGATTTCGGGAAACTCACAATGAAAGACTTGGAGGATATGAAACTTGACCTCCTCATTGATGCGGAGACTGCTGAGGATTTTGCGTATGAGTCCAGTATTGACAAGGACACTTACAACCGCATAAAGCTCTACTATGACAATAAAAAGACAGGCAAACGCGATGTGTGGATGGCAGTCAACAGTGCAGATATTAAGCGCTGGGGCGTCCTGCAGCTGACTGAGTCTGTAAATCCGGAAGAACCAATGAACTTTGGGCAGCTTGCAGACTCAAAACTAAAGATGTATGACCGCGTAAAGCGTACCCTGACTATCAAAAATGCATTTGGCGATCTGCGTGTACGCGGCGGCTCAATTCTCTACATCAACCTAAACCTTGGCGATGTAGCACTTACTAAGCGGGTTATCGTCGAGGCTGTAAAGCATACACTGACACAGGGGCACCATACGATGGATTTGACCGTGAAAGGAGATGTGATTACAGGATGAGCGCGCAACTATTGCAGACGATACAGCGACTGATAAAACAGACGCAAGGGAGCAGCGACCTATCGGATTGGTGCCTTGGCGAGGTTATTGGCATCGATCCTCTCACGATTCGTATCGAGGGCAAGGACGAAGTGACGGAGGCATTTCTTGAGCTGACTGACGCCGTGCGCGATTACGACGTGGACATTACCGTCAGCCACACAACGGAGAACCGAGCTGGCGGGAGTGGTTATCCGGAGTTTGCGAGCCATAACCACGCCTACAAGGGGCGTAAGCGGATTACTATGCATAACAGCCTACAGGTCGGTGAGACGGTCATTCTTCTTCGTCAGGCGGGCGGGCAGGGCTTTGTAGTTCTGTCGCGCAATCGTAATCATACAAATTTGACGGGACAGTGGGGGTGATCGTATGGCGTTACTGCCGGACACAAGCACATCAAGCCTCGGTGAGAATCTGACAACTGCCACATTGCAGCCCAATATGACCTACCGTATGCAGATCGAAGATGAGCGGATACAAGGAGAACTTTCCGAACGTCTCGCGGCGGTAAAGCAGACTGCCTACAAAATACTCAACACAGAGCGCTACGCTTACGTCATATACAGCTGGAATTACGGTGTAGAGCTTGCCGATCTTTTCGGTAAGCCGGTCCCATATGTGCTCGCGGAAATACCGCGCCGCATCCGCGAGGCTCTTGTGCAGGATGACCGCATTAACGATGTTGTCGATTTTGATCTCAGCTATGTGCAAGATAATACACAAGGGCGGCGCGGTGATGTGCTCGCACGTTTCACGATCCGGAGCATCTACGGCGATATTGCAATGGAGAAGGGGGTGACAATCTGATGTATGAGGATCAGACACAAGAGCTGATACAAGCGCGCATGTTGCAGAACGTCCCGCATGACGTAGATAAGCGCGAGGGGAGCGTTATTTTCGACGCGACCGCACCCGCGTCGATCGAGTTCATGTTGCTCTATGCGGCGCTCGACTACTTCGTAAGGAACACGTTCGGCGACACGGCAGAGCGTGAATATCTGGTACGGCGTGCGCTCGAACGCGGGCTAAAGCCAAAGGAGGCAACGCGCGCCGTTGTGAAGGGGCGGTTTACGCCTGTGACACTCAACATTCCGATCGGCACACGGTACTCCTGCGAGGCGGTCAACTACGCCGTTACGGAGAAACTGACGAACGGGGAATACCTGCTGACCTGTGAGACACTCGGACCAGCAGGCAATCTCCCTGCTGGTCGTCTCGTCCCCATCGACTACGTAGAGGGCTTGCAGACAGCGGAACTCGTTGAGGTCACGATCCCCGGCGAGGCAGAGGAGGAGACCGAGCATTTCCGTGCGCGGTATCTTGCGAGTTTTGACAGTCAGGCATACGGCGGAAATATTGCTGACTACCGACAAAAGGTGGGCGCGATCCCCGGTGTCGGAGGTGTGAAGGTCTACCCTGTCTGGAAGGGCGGCGGGACGGTGCGTGTGACGTTCATGACAAGCGATTTCAAGCCGCCGACCGCCGAGTTTGTGCAGAAGGTGCAGAGCCTCATCGACCCCGAGACAAATCACGGTGAGGGCGTTGGGATTGCGCCGATTGACCATAACGTGACGGTCGAGGGAGCGAAAAATGCAGCGGTGCGCATCGGACTGCATCTGTCCTTCGCAGCCGGCACTGTATATGCAACCTACAAACAGCAGATTGAGGAGACAATTGACGGCTATTTTGCTGAGGTCAATGAGGATTGGCAAGCAACACAGCACGCAGAGATTGATAATGTGAGCAATACGGGGATTATAATCCGTATCTCACAGCTTGAGAGCCGTATCCTTGCGATTTCTGGCATCGAGGACATCCAACACACGACGCTCAACGACCGCGAGGAGAATCTGACGCTCGGGCTTGATGAGCTTGCAGTTCGGGGCGAGGTGCAGAATGGATAAAGTCACAAGAGATGTGCGTGTCGAGCGATATTATCCGTCTGTCGTTGCGCCCTCGGCAGAGTTTAAAACTCTTGCGAGGATCGAGAATCCCGAGTTTGTGGTGCTCTGGGAACGGGCTTGGCGGCGTTTTGCGAATACGTTTGTCTATGAAATTGACGAGGAAGGCGCAGCGCGTTGGGAAACAATGTTGCGCATGGTGCGTAGCGACAGCCTACCGATCGAGGAACGAAAGCGTCGTATCTTGGCTCGTATCAACGCGATGGTACCATATACAATACGCTCATTTCGAATGATGCTTGATGCGATGTTTGGGGAAAATACCGTAATCCCATTACACATCCTAGCAAAACGTGAGTTATGGCTTGATATTGCACGTACGCATATTTTTCGTGCGAATGATGTGCGGCGTTTTGCGCGGGTCATCGTACCTGCAAATCTAACCATCCATATTTCAAGTACAGCAGAGACTGAAATATCTTTGTGTTTTGCAGGCTATGTCACATGCAAAAAGACCACAGTCATTGATTCGGGCGATGATATCTCTTATGCCATTCCGGGCGCACAATTAGGCTTTGCCGGCATGGTAAAGAGGTCAAAACATATTGTTATAAGGAGTGATTAAGATGGCGCAATTCCCTATCTTGCGTTTGACACACGCAGGACATGAGCTTTCTGGTATGAGTCAGGGTGGAGGCAAACTCATCTTTGTCCGCGCTGAGCTCGGTGATGGGCAGATTGGTGAAGGAGAGTCTGTTGAGAATCTAACGGCTCTCAAACATCAAGTTATGCAACTGCCCCTGCAGGGGTATCTAAACGAGGGAAATGGCAAGGCTCGTCTCAGATTTGTTGTTGAAAACAGCTCGCTCACGGCGGGCTTTTTTAATCGGGAAATTGGTATTTTCGCAAAAATGGAAGGCGGAGAGGAACAACTCTACGCCTACACGAATGCAGGGAACTACGCCGACTACATCCCGAGCAAGGACACGCCGATCGACGGCGAAATCATCGACCTCCATATCATTATTGGCAATGCGTCGAACGTTACCATTGTGACGGAGAATAGTGCGTACGCAACGCAAGCAGATCTGAAGGAGCATAACGAAAGTTCCGACGCACACGCGGACATCCGTATCGCCATCCTCCAGCGCAATCGCGCCTATAAGGTCGGCGACATTGCGTATCACAAAGCCCTGCCATCATGGGCGCGGCTTGAGTGCGTCAAGGCGGGCACCACGGGCGCGGAGTTGCCGGATAAAATCAAACAGGCGCTCGAAAATGGGGGGGTAATTATCCATGACGGTACGGCCGTCTGGATTGTTGATGACATCAGAGACGGCACGCCCGTCGGAGCGGTGCGCGGGTCTCTCTACCTGCCCGCAGGCTATGTCAAGTGTAACGGGGCGACCGTGCAGCGGGCGGACTATCCGCGCCTCGTCGGACTTGCAGATAAGCATAGCCTCTGGACGGACGATGTGACCGCGAACGCGGGACTGTTCGGGCGCGGCGATGGGACGGCAACGATGGTGCTCCCCAACTGGACAGATCGCATGATTCAGCTTGCGGGGAATGGCGCCGGGGCGAGTGTAGCGGCGGGACTGCCGAATATCAATTTCGGATATGACGGAAGATTTTATGTGGGGTCTTGGAAGCTTAAGGGGCAGTCTATCCGCGTGGGCGAAACCTTGACAAACAATCAGGGAGTTACAATCAAAATAGATGATGGAGAATATACCTATTCGGGTGGTGAGGGCTCCGTTGTTGGCGGCCGAATCACATTTGACGTCTCAAAATCCAATCCAATCTATGGTGCATCTGCAACGGTGCAACCGCCCGCAATCAAGCTATTACCCATACTAAGATATTAAGGCACGCTCCACGGCGTGCTTTTTTGGTACGCGAAAGGAGCGTAATACATGACAACCAAAGCAGGACAACTCATCAGCGACGGTTCCGCCCTCTGGATTGTGGACGACGTACGCGACGGTGCGCGGGTCGGCGATATCATCCTGCGCCCGACGTTACGCGACGGCTATATCAAAGCCAACGGTGCGACGGTCAAAGCATCGGAATATCCGCGCCTCCTTACATGGGTGCAGGAGGCGGGAATGACCGTCACAGCGGAGCAGTACAAGACCGACTGCTCCAAATACGTCTATGATAGTGCGCAGGACAAGCTGACCCTTCCCAATGTGGTAGGGCGCGTATTGCAGGGCGGGGAGGCAGTCAAAAGCGTGGCGGCGGGACTTCCTAATATAGAAGGCTCATTCTGGCCTTTTGCATTCGACAATGCCTCACATCAAGTAGATAAAACCCAAGGAACAACAGGAGCGTTCCGGCAAGAAGGAAATGACTATAATGGTCCTGTGGCTCACGGGGCATATGATAATGCGAGAGCCGTATTGGATGCGTCCAAATCCAACCCTATCTACGGCTCGTCTGACACCGTCCAACCGCCCGCGATCACGATGATCGCGCAGATCAAATATTAGAGGAGGTACAACATGACAAAAACAGTCTACGCCTACGCCGCCGATGGAAAATATCTCGGTGTGCGTACCCTTGACGACACTGACCGAAGCCCGATCAGCGGCGTGTGGCAGATACCCGCTTATATGACGGAGAACAAGCCGCCCGCTGCCAAGGAGGGCTATGATATCTACTACAAGGGCGGCAAGTGGAAGCAGATCGAGCGGCCGAAGCCCGAGCCGACACCTGCACCGTCCGTACCCGATGCACCAACTGAGCCCTACACAGACCCTGAGCGTCTCGCCGCGTTTGAGGCGATGGCGGCACAGGAAGCCCGTCTGATTGCACATGGCGAGCGCATCGCGGCACTGGAAGCCGCACTGAAAGGAGGTGAGGGCAAATGAAGAAATGGGCATACATGATACCCGTCTACGCCTATCTCGTGCGTCACGGAACGTGGGCAATCTCCGAGGAGGACAAAAAGGGCGATCAGAAGGTCGTCCCCGAAATCTACCGCGATGACGTCGCTGCCTACCTTGCAAAACAGGTGATGGCCGTGTAAGAAAAATCACAGAACAGCCGTCATGCATGTGGCGGCTTTTTCTGTGCAGGAAAGGAGATGCAACTTGCTGGAATATATCATGCCCGTCCTTGACCGCCTTGTGGACGGATGGGCGGAAAAACTTGGAGTGTCACTTGTTGTTACGATTGCCTACGAAGATCACGCACAGATCTTCGTTGCGTTTTTTCTTCTGGTGTGCGCCGACCTTATAACAAAATGGCTTTCGCTCTCGTGTCAGCATCTCGTTGACACAGGAGCAGACGAGCCGTCCCTCTGGCAGGCGTTCTGGGATCTGCGGGCAGCGCGGCGCGCTGGATACATCAAGAGCGACATCATGCGCAAGCGTTTTGTGCCGAAGATACTCACCTACTTCGGCGTCGTCAGCGCGGCGGCAGTGCTGGATTTCATCCTTCTCAAGGCGCACGCACCCGCATTTGCCACAACGCTTGTTATCGGATATCTGTCACTGACAGAGTTTATTTCCATTTTGGAGAATATGCAGGCCTCGGGGGTAAAGGAAGCTGGGGAGCTCGTTGACATGGCACGCCGTCGGGGCGGTATCGGAAAAGGAGGAGACAAATGAGAGTGTTTTTAAATCCAGGACATGACCTTGTGCATGACAGTGGGGCAGTGAGCCCTATCACGGGACTGCGTGAGTGCGACGTAGCGGCAGCAGTCGGGGAGCTTGTAAAAGGTTACCTCGAAGCCGTCGGCTATGAGGTGCGCATGTGGCAGAGTGACAACCTCAACTGGGACAGCGACTATGCTGATCGGCAGGACTGCTCTGTGTGCGACTGTGCCAACCAGTGGCCGGCCGACATTTTCGTTTCCATCCACTGCAACAGCGCAGGGAACACGAGCGCACAGGGCACAGAGACGCTCGTGCATAATTTCGGCGGGCGTGCCGAACGTCTCGCAAACTGCATTCAGCGGCAGATCGTAGACAGCCTCGGCACCGTGGATCGCGGCCTGAAAGAGCGTCCCGGGCTTACCGTCCTCCGTGCGACGGACATGCCCGCCATACTGGTGGAGCTTGCCTTTATCAGTAATGCAGAGGATGAGGATCTGCTTACCAACAGACAGGACGATTTCGCCCGTGCCATTGCGCGCGGCGTGACGGACTATGCCAATGCGTGAGGAGGAACACACGATGCTTGAGAAAGTAAGGAGCATCATTACAGAGCACAAAACGGCTCCGCTGGTGATTCTGTGTCTGCTGATCATCTGCATTGCCTATGCCGTCGGCAGACACTCCGCATCGGAGCAGACGGCGGCGGAGAAACCCGCCGTCATGACGCAGGAGCAGACGCAGGATGTTAAGACACTGAGGGCACAGCTCGACATCTCAAAGAGCAACGCAGAGGCCTTGCAAAAGCGGCTTGCGGACGTGCAGGCGGGACAACGTGCGCCGGCGGCTACATACTACGTGCAGGCCCCGACCGTCGAGCGGGCGGCAACGATTGTCGAGCGTCAGATCAAGGAGGACAATCCAACACTGCCGAGAGCCGTGCGCGAGAAGTCTGACCGCACCATTGTCACACCGATCACAAAAGATGCGGACGGCAAAGACCTGCCGCCCGAACGGCAGAAAGTTGACGTCTACAAGGTCAATCTCCGCAAAGATCACCGCACCAAGGCGGGTATCACGCAGATTGATACGCAGACCTACTGGACGGCGGGCGTACAGCTCGGGCGCTGGGAAGGTCTTGTGCATGGACAGGCAGGCAAGGTTAAGGGCGGCAGTGTAATGTATACGGTCGTCGAGTGGTAATTATATAAATGACAAGAGGGACAGCGTTTTGTGCGCCGTCCCTCTGTTTTTGTTTGTCTACATTTTGTCTACAAAACTCAGAAAAACAACTGATATATTCTAGTTTTTGATTCCTCCCAACATGGACAGAAAAATCCCGTTGAAGCCCGTGAAACAATGGGGCCGTGAAATGCGTGACGCTTTTTAGTACATTTTAGGTCGTTGTTTTTCAAAATTCAGTAATATATAATAATATTTTTCAAAATAAAAGTACGTGACATTTAATAAAAGTATAGGTATAATGATCATGTAATATAGTGGGGGATTATTAAATTAAAGGGGTGTTGGGATGTTTCAGAATGCAAGCGTCAAGACCAAGATGGTCGTCATTCTTGTCCTGATCAGTGCTGTTCCCTTATTGATCAGCATTGGCGTCAATTTTTACAATACGATGGAGAAAAGCATCGAGCAGCTGGAGTTGGTCAGCCAGCAGCGTGTCAACGTGATCGATTCGAATATCACGGGACTTTTCGAGCAGAACCGCAACGGCATCCGTGCTCTGGCAACGAATGCGGAGACCATTCGCTATCTGCAGGAGCCGACGGTCGGAGCCGAGGAGATGGACGGCTCGCTCGTGCGGACGAACGAGATCTTCAAGGACTCCAATCCGACCCTTATCACGGACACCAATGGGCAGCAGCTCCTGCGCAGCGATCACAAGGATCCGGTCAATACGTCGACGCGCGCATACTTTAAGGATGCGATGGCGGGCAAGGAGAGCATCTCCGATGTTGTCATCAGCAAGGCGACGGGGCGTTTCATCTCCGTCATCGCCGTGCCCGTGCTGAACGCACAGAAGCAGCCGGTCGGCATGGTGCAGCGCGACTATGACCTCGGCGTCCTGGCGGACTTCGTGAAGTCGGCGGCCGATGATCATACGAGCGTCCTCATCATCGACCGGCAGGGGAAACTCCTTTCCCATTCCGGGCGAAAAGTTGAGAAAGAAGAAGACCGCACAGATGAAAATGAATTTGCTTTTGTCAAGGATGCACTCTCAGGAAAGTCGGGAACAACCGAGGTCGAGCTCCTCGACGGGAATCAGTACTATGTGAGCTATGCGCAGAACCCTACCACGGGCTGGGTCATTGCGACGGCGACGCCGCGCTCCTACGTCATCTCCACAGGTGCTGAGGCGGCGATCCCCATTGTTATCCTCGGCATCATTCTCGTTGCAGGTGCCGGTCTGCTCGCGTACTTCCTCGCAGCCAAGGCGACGGAGCCTCTCATTCGCATGGGCGGCGCTGCTGAGCAGATCGCAGGCGGGAATCTCACGATCGAGAAGCTCGCTGTCGATTCGAACGATGAGATCGGCCGCATGGCAGCGGCATTCAACCACATGACCGAGCGCCTTTCTGCTGTTCTGCGGGGTGCAAAGAACAGCGCTGAGTCCGTGGCGTCGGCATCCGAGCAGCTCACGGAGAACTCGGAGCAGACCTCGCAGGCGTCGAACCTCGTTGCCGACTCGATCATGCAGGTGGCAGAGGGCACGGTAAAACAACAGGAAGCCGTCCAGGATACCATCCGTGTCGTCGAAGAGATGGGCCGTCAGCTCACCATCCTGTCCGACAACTCCAAGAGCATCACGGAAGCATCGCAATCGGCGCACAGCGCGGCAACTGTCGGCGCAGACAAGGTTGAGCATGCGGTCGGCAACATGAGCCAGCTCGAGCAGACCGTCAAGGAGACCGAGAGCATTATCCGCGCGCTCGGCGAGCAGTCGAAGCAGATCGGCGAGATCGTCGATACCATCTCCGGTATCGCCGATCAGACTAACCTTCTCGCACTCAACGCCGCGATCGAGGCGGCACGTGCCGGAGAACACGGCCGCGGATTTGCGGTCGTTGCGGAGGAAGTCCGCAAGCTTGCCGAACAGTCCGGCAGCGCGACAGAGAACATTACGACCATCATCAACGAGATCCAGAAGCGTACGCAGGAGGCCGTCGTCTCCATGCAGTCGGGTACGGCGATGACCGTCGACAGCGTGGCGTCCGTGAACGAAGCGGGCAGCGCGTTCCGTGAGATCGTTGCACAGATCTCGGAGCTCATGAAGCAGATTGAGTACTCGACCGCTGCGATTACAGCGACGAATGAAGGCAGCCGCCGTATTACCGAATCGGTTCACAGCATCGAGAGCGTCGCGGCCTCCCTGGCAGATGAGACGCAGACCGTCTCCGCTGCGACCGAGGAGCAGACCGCATCTGTACATGAGGTCGCCTCGGCGAGCAAGAAGCTCTCTGAAATGGCAGATGAGCTGCAGGCCTCTGTTGCGGCATTCAAGCTCAACTAAATCACATACGGTACTGAAAACAGCTCATCCGCATGGATGAGCTGTTTTTGCTTCTATATCAGTTGAAATGGTCGTCGTCGTAGCCCTCCCCCCAGTCATCCCAATCGTCATAGAGATGAAACCCGGGAGGCGTGCCGTTCTCATGGATGTGTTCCTCCTCGCGGCGGTCATCCGCAGGGAGGTCCCATGTATCGTCGGGGGATTCGTCTGCCGGGCCGTTCGGTATGCTTTGCTGACGATCCCGGTCTGTGTGCGATGGAAATTCTGCGGTGCCGTTATCCGGTACGAGAATGCCGAAGAGCTTCGCTGCAATGTACGTGCCGAACACCGCAAGCGCCAGCTTCTTCCACCATGCGAGAGGTTTTGATCGAGATGCGGACGTTTGCCGGGCAATTTTTTTCTGTGCGGGCATTTCTCACTGCCTCCGTTTCGCTGTGCATTCAAAAGGAATTCTCTCTCTTTGCTATTCGCTGTCAGGCGCATATATCCTGCTGCATTGATCCGGAAAAAGACCCTGCATGATCACAGTTTTTCGGCACATTGTTCCGCAGCAACAGATATAAGGAGAGAGATTGGCATTTTGGACATATGATGATAAAATAATTGCGACAGCAGCGGCAAAAGAAGTGGTGAGGAATGTCAGATGGAATCCTATGATAAACTTTTAGCGGAAGAGATCTTTTTTATCAAACTGCAGTCCGGCGGCATACTGTCCACGGAAGATATCGCAGGAAAAGAGTGTCTGGTCATCTGTGCGATGGGCGGGGTCGGACTTTGGCGAAAGATTTACGCACAGGCCGTGGAAGAAAGCCTCATGCAGGCAGGGGCTGCGAAATGTGACCATATTGTGCTCTTTAACTCGGACGATCTGGACTCGCTCTGCGATTTGACGGATGTAGAGCAGGCGGTCGGCACATCGCGCTATGGCTATATTATTGTGCTCGGCGGGATGGAAAAGACGCGCAACATCTGCGAAGGCGTCCGACAGCTCCAAGAGGTGTGCCGCCCGGGCGGGAAAATTTTTGTGGCGGCACGAACTCCGCAGGAACTCTCTGCACGGCATGAGATCAATGCGTATGAGGATGTATGGCGTTATGATGCGGATGACCTTCCCAGGTTGTTTGCCGGATGCAGTTTAGAGATGATGACAAGTGACGCAGCAGGGGAGATTGCTGCCGCCGTCTTTACGCGCAGCGCGGGACGTGCCGAAACCTCGTGCAGTTCCCTGTTCCATGCGTGGAGCCAAAGACGCATCGATCCGAACGGGGCTTTGCCGCAAGGGTATTTCCGCGATGCTTCGGGACTTGACGCTGTCGGCATCAAATACCGCACGGACAAGTGCAGCATGATCCACAATTACCTCCGCAAGTATGAGTTCTTTTTGGAGCGCTTTCGCTCACGCCCGCTGCGGCTGCTGGAACTTGGCATTTTCAAGGGCGCAAGCCTTCGGATGTGGCAGGAGTATTTCCCGCAGGCAGAAATTTTCGGCGTCGATATTGAGGAGCACTGCAGTCAATATGCGGATGAACGGATTCATATTCTGCAGGCGGATCTTTCGAATACGGATGCAGTTTCGCGTTTGAAAGATATACGCCCTCAGATTATCATAGACGATGCATCTCATATGACCAGCCATCAGATCCTCGCGTTGTTTACCCTGTTCGATGTGCTGCCGAGCGGCGGCATCTATATTTTGGAGGATCTGGAGACCTCGCTGAATCCGGAGCAGTTTGAGGCTGCCTATCGTGATGCGCCCCTCGATGCCTATGAGGTCTGCGCACGCATTGCGCGTATTGCGGCGCGGAAGGTCCCCGATGACGACAGCTTATATGCGGATTATATCAATCAAATCGGCATGGAAACGGAGCTTGTCTCCATCATGAAGGGCAGCGTCGTATTGGTGAAGCGCTGAGCTTATTATTGTAAATATAAAAAAACGGTTCTATGTTGGAAAGTGTCAACCTTTCAACATAGAACCGTTTTTTCGTTCGTTCAGCGCTTCGCGTCAGCAGCCGCAGCCGCCGCCGCGTGCCTGTGGTGCACGGTCGCCGTAGCAGTAAGCGCTGCTGTTGTCATAGCAGTATGCCTTGTCCTCACGCTCCGGCAGAGTGCATGCGCCGTCCTCACAGCCGTATGCGAGTGCCTGTGCACCGGCCGCAAGGATGAGGCCGGTGCACAGACCGGCAATGATTTTCTTCATAGGGCGCCCTCCTATCAATGTGTCTGTATTCCATAATTATTTTATCATGGGTGTCAATATCTTCACGCTCATATATCTCGCCTGCACGATGAAAACAATCTGTAAATAAAATAACTTATAACTATTGATAAAAGATTGGAATGAAACATAGAGCCTATATATTCATTTATAATTGACAAAAGGAAAACAGTATGTGCAGGAAGTAAAATCAAACTCAATATCATGAAAAATAAAGAGATGTAATTGATATAGAATATCTGTCTATATTATGCAAAGGCATATCGTCTGGAAAACTGAATGAAGTTCATAATTTTTATTTATGACTTTTATGGGAAACACTTGATTTTTTTGAAGAGCTGTTATATTATATATGTGAATCGAGAAGAGAATATATTCATATTGATATATAGGAGCATATTATTATGAAGAACGAAATTGCTGTGATCTATTCCTCGCGTACGGGGAACACGCAGAAAGTCGCTGAGCATCTTGCGGAGGCGCTTGGCGCATCCTGCCGCAGCGTAAAGGATACGGCAGGTGTACCGGAGAATGCCGATCTCTGTGTCGGCATGTGGGTTGACCGAGGCACAGCGGACGCTGCGGCGAAGAAGTACATTGAGACGCTGCGCGGACGGCGCGTATTCATCTATGGCACCCTTGGCGCAGAGCCGGACTCAGAGCATGCGGAAAAGTGCATCGCGAACATCCGCGCACTCTTCGATCCGTCGAATGAGATCCTCGGCGCGATTCTCGTGCAGGGCGCGATTGATCCCGCGCTTATCGAAATGTTCAAAAGCATGCCGAAGGACAATGTGCACGCCTATACCGCGGAGAGTGCGGCGCGCTATGCGGCAGCGGCAAGTCATCCGGATGCAGCAGACTTTGCAAAGGTGATCGCAGCTGCAAAGGAGGCGCTCGCATGAATACGCTGCAGGATAAGATCGGTGCCCTCTCGGAAGAGACGCGCGGCTGGCTGCTCGGAACGAAGTCGGAGAACCCGCTTGGCTGTGCCTTCACGAAAAAGCGCGTTGTGCATCCCGGCGCGGGCGGCAAGCGCATGATCATGGACAAGGCGGAGCAGGCGCGCATCTGGGAGGAGCACATGGCAGCGGCGCCGGATCCCGCGGACGAGCGTGCGGTATACATCCACATCCCGTTCTGCGATAAGAAATGCAGCTACTGCGGATTTTTCCAAAACTTCACGCGGGAGGAGGCGGCGCATCATTACGTTGATGTTCTCCTGGAGGAGCTGGATGCCGCGGCAGATACGCCCTATGTTATGGGCGCGCCCTTCCAGGCGGTATTCTTTGGCGGCGGTACCCCGACGGCGCTCAGTGAGGCTGATCTGGTGCGCCTTGTCCGTGCGGTACGCGAACGCCTGCCGCTCACGAGCGACTGTGAGATCACACTCGAGGGACGCATCCACGATCTTTCGGAGGGTATGGTGGAGGCGGCGCTGCATGCGGGCGTCAACCGGTTCTCGCTTGGTGTGCAGTCCTTTGACACGCGCGTCCGCCAGTCGATCGGACGCATCGACGATCGTGAGACGGTTATCGCAACGCTCCGTCGGATGGTGGAGCGGCAGGGCGCCGTCGTCATTGCCGACCTCATCTACGGCTTGCCGTATCAGTCGATGGAGGTCTGGGAGAACGATGTGCGCACGCAGTTCGAGATTGGAATTGCGGGCGGTGATCTCTACCAGCTCAACGTATTCCCTGCGAGCGAGTTGGCGCGCCGCATCGAGTCGGGCGATCTGCCGATCCTCCCGACGACGGAGGAGCAGTCGGAATATTTCCAGCGCGGCGTCGAGATTATTGCAGAAAACCCGATGGCACGGCGTATTGATATCACACACTGGGCAACGGATCACCGCGAGCGCAGCATCTACAACACCCTCGCAAAGCGCGGCAATGATGTCCTTGCCTTCGGCTCGGGCGGGGGCGGCTTTGTCGGGGACGTGATGTGGCGCAACCACGGTGCGCTCGCCGCGTATGAAAAGATGGTCGAGGAGGGAGCGAAGCCGTTCCAGTTCATGGGCGAGCAGGCGGATGAGCACCGCATGCACAGCGAGATCGGCGATCAGATCGAGCACGGCTATTTCTACGCGCCCTATTTCGAAAAGAAATACGGCGTCGACCTCCTTTCCTCTCTTGCGCCACTCCTCGCCGCATGGGAGGAGAACGGCCTTGTTATACGCACGGCGACGGGCTTCCGTTCGACCCTCGCGGGTGAATTCTGGCATGACAATCTCATCCAGAGTTTTCTCGAGGCCTATGCTCTCACGCAGGAGGACGCGGTAAAGCTCCGCAAGGAGAATGTTGCGCTGCAGGATATGATCCCCAAGGAAGTGCGCTCCATGCTCGAGGAAATGTTCCCCGACGGCATGCCTCCGCAGATGGCGGCGGCGCTGCAGGGGAAGCTCACGCCGGAGCTGGAGAGCCATCCGCATATGCAGATGCTGAAAAATCTCATCGAAAAGAGTCGGGAGAAAGAGCGCGCCGCAAGTGATGCTTCCGCGCCTGACCTCAATACCGTCATGCGCACCTCTGCGCGTGAGATGGAAAAAGCTGTGTAATATATTATAAAAAACGCATTGCGTTAAAACAGGTGCTGTGTCTCTCCTGAAGGGGAGGCGCAGCACCTGTTTTCATGCGAAAATATATCTCTATATTGACAATGAATCGCTCTTTTGCCGTATATTTTACTGCGGCGTAAAGTAGCCGAATGCAGCGGGAATGCTGTACGCCGCGGCGAGTTCTTCACGGCGTACCCAGAGAAGGGCGGACGGAGCATTTGCATCGCTCTCGGCCGCGAGCAGCGGAGATTCGTTTCGCTCCGCGACGCTGACCGCCCAGCCGGTGAGCTCCCATTCGATATGGCTGAAGATGTGGCGCGCGGGAGGAAGCGGCATAATGCTGCGGACGCGGAAGCCTTCGGCTGTGAGTTGTTCGCGCACCGCGCGCTTTGTCAGCTTCCCGTCGATATTCGGATATTCCCAAAGGCCTGCGAGGAGTCCCTTTGCAGGTCTTTTTCGTATGGCGATGCGGTCGCCGCAGGAGAGTATGAGGACGGTTCGGCTTTCCTTGCGGCGTGCTTTGAGCGCGGCTTTTACGGGATAGTCCTGCTCCGTGCCGCGGTCATGCGCAAGGCAGAGGCAGGCGGCCGGGCATGTGTGACAGAGCGGTGCGCCGTTCGGAAGGCAGATCGTCGCGCCAAGATCCATAAAGGCTTCGTTGAGGTATCCTGCATCTCTTCCCGTCGGGTAGGAGGGAGCGAGCGCCGCTTCGAGAGCGCGCTTGCTTGCGTCCTTTGCGATATCGATACCGTTTGCAGTGACGCGCGCAGCGACGCGCAGAAAGTTGCCGTCGACGGCCGGGCGCGGCTGACCGTAGGCAAAGGACGCGATGGCGCTCGCGGTATAGCGGCCGATGCCGGGAAGGGCAAGCAGCGCATCGAAGTCGCTAGGCAGCTGCCCGCTGTGTTCGCGGACGATCGTTTCGGCGGCGCGTTTGAGATTGCGCGCGCGGCTGTAATAGCCGAGTCCCTGCCAGAGTTTCATCAGTGCATCGTCATCGCATGCGGCGAGGTCGGCGATCGTCGGCAGGGCATCGAGGAAGCGGAGATAGTAGGCGCGCACGACGGCGGCACGTGTCTGCTGGAGCATGATCTCCGAGATCCAGACATGATAGGGCGTCGGCTCATCGCGCCACGGCAGATCGCGCGTGTCGGGCGCAGATTTGCGCCATGCAAGCAGTGTATTGCAGAGAACGGGGAAGATGGAGTTCCCCGCCCACGGTAGAATTTTCATTCAGAGGCTCTCCTTTTCATATGTATTTTACCACAGATGTGTGAAACGCGAATGAAGAAATGGACTTTTCTTTACAAACGGCGGCCTTTGTATTATCATGGCACATAGTAAATCTACATGATGGAGTGATTTCTGATGTTGGATATGAAATTTGTGCGCGAGAACTTGGATGCGGTGCGTACGATGCTGAAGAACCGCTGCAACGCGCTCGACCTTTCCTCGTTCACGGAACTCGATGAGCGCCGCCGCGCGATCCTGCAGGATGTGGAGGAGAAGAAGGCACGCCGCAACGCGGTCTCGAAAGAGATCGGCGTGCGCAAGAAAGCGGGCGAGAGTGCGGATGCAGCGGTCGCGGAGATGCGTGCGCTCGGCGATGAGATCGCGGCGCTCGATGAGGATCTGCGCGATGTGGAGCTGAAGCTGCGTGAACTCCTGCTCCAGATCCCGAATATGCCGAAGGCGGATGTGCCGATCGGTGCGGACGAGACGGAGAATCCCGAGGTGCGCCGCTGGGGCACGCCGCGCACGTTTGATTTCGAGCCGCAGGCGCATTGGGACATCGGGGAAAAACTTGGCGTGCTTGATGCGGAGCGCGCGGCCAAGGTGACGGGCGCGCGCTTTACGTTCTACAAGGGACTCGGCGCGCGCCTTGAGCGCGCCTGCATCAATTTCATGATGGATCTGCATGCGGAAAAGCACGGCTATACGGAGATGCTCGCGCCCTATATCGTGAATGAGGACAGCATGATCGGCACGGGGCAGCTGCCGAAATTTGCGGAAGATATGTTCAAGCTCGACGGCCTTGACTACTACCTCGTGCCAACGGCGGAGGTGCCGACAACGAACTATCACCGCGATGAGATCCTCGAGGCGGAGCAGCTGCCGGAATACTACACATCCTATACGGCGTGTTTTCGTGCCGAGGCAGGCAGCGCGGGCCGCGATACGCGCGGACTCATTCGCCAGCACCAGTTCAACAAAGTAGAGCTGATCAAATTTGTCACGCCGGAGACGAGCTGGGACGAGCTCGAGCGTATGGTGGAGGCAGCCGAGGATGTGCTCAAAATACTCGAGCTCCCGTACCGCGTCATTCAGCTTTGCACTGGCGATATGAGCTTTACCTCGGCGAAGACTTACGACCTCGAGGTATGGATGCCGGCACAGAATAAATACCGCGAGATCTCATCCTGCTCGAACTGTACGGACTACCAGGCGCGCCGCGCGAATATCAAGTACCGTCCGGAACGCGGGGCAAAGCCTGCCTTCCTGCATACGCTGAACGGTTCGGGCGTCGCTGTCGGACGGACGGTGGCAGCGATCCTCGAGAACAATCAGCAGGCGGACGGCTCTGTTCTGGTGCCGAAAGCGCTCGTGCCCTATATGGGCGGGGTGACGGTCATCCGATGAAGCGGCTGATCGTCGGCATCACGGGCGCAAGCGGCAGCTGCTACGCCGTTCGTCTCATTGACGTGCTCAGGGATCTGGGCATGGAGGTGCATGCCGTTCTGACGGCAAGCGGGCGGCAGGTACTCGACTATGAGTGCGGCGTCACGGAGGAGGATCTCGCGCGCCGCGTCACAGTCCTCTATCCGAACGAGGATGTGGGTGCGGCACTCGCGAGCGGATCGTTCCGCACAGACGCGATGGTCGTTCTGCCCTGCTCAATGAAGACGGCGGGGGCAATCGCGCACGGGGTTACGGACGACCTTCTCACGCGCGCGGCGGATGTAACACTCAAGGAGGGGCGCAGTCTCCTCCTCGTGCCAAGGGAAACGCCAATGCACGAGATTCACCTTGAAAATCTCCTGCGCCTGGCGCGTGCGGGCGCGATTGTGATGCCGGCCGCACCGGGCTTTTATCATCGGCCGGAGACGCTGGACGATCTCGTCAACATGATGGTGGGAAAGATACTCGACCGCCTCGGCATAGAGGCGGAACTCTTTACACGCTGGAGGTAACTATGATGACGAAGAAAACAGGATATGTTGCTGCTCTGCTGCTCGCGGGAGCACTCTCGATACCCGTTGTGACCGAGGCGGCGGAAAACACCGTCGGTGTCGGCGAGGGCGGACATGCGGCTGCGGTACAGCAGCCGCAGACAAAGGAAGAGCCGCAGAAAACGCAGATGCACATGGGCTCCGCGGAGGAAAAGAACCGCAAGGCGGAGATCCAGATGGACTATCTGAAGCAGCGCGGTGCGCGCCGGCACATTGATCTTTACAATCTGCACGTATTCCGCCAGTACAAGGAGATGCACGGCATGTCGCTGCATTGGGGCGTGACGGTCTCGCGGCCTGTCGGTTCGTGGGCGGAGAAGGATCGGCCGGACATCGAGCTCGACTCGTCCGCCGTCGGCGCGGGACCTGCCTATATGGTACGCTGGACGAAACCGCTCGGGAAGAAATGGGAGGCGTCCTTCGACGCGACGGGCGCTGTTCTCGTCTACAACAAGGTGCATCCTGCGCATACGCGGAACTACGGCTTTATGTGGCGCATCGGGCCGCGTCTGACCTACAACTTCAATGATCGGAACGCGCTCAGCATCGCGTATCTCGGACACCATGTGTCGAACGGACAGCGGACGAAAAATCCGGGGTACAACGGCGTGGGGCTCTCGATCGGCTATCGCTACTCGTACTAAAGGGCGTATTTGTGGCAAAGAAATATTATGCGGTCAAGCGCGGGCGAAAGAACGGCATCTTCACGGCGTGGGCAGACTGCTCGGCGCAGGTGCAGGGCTTTCAAGGCGCTGTTTACAAGGGCTTTATGACAGAGGATGAGGCACGCGCCTGGCTTGCGGGGGGAGACGATACTGCCGCGGTCGGTGAGCGCACCGTGAAGAAGAGCGCCGCGGCAGAGACATCGAGGCCGCTTGATGCGGATTACATCATCCACACGGACGGTTCCTGCCTGCGCAATCCGGGCGGGCCGGGCGGCTGGGCTGCCGTCATCGAGACGGTTGCAACAGGCAATGTCGAGGAGCGGAGCGGCGGCGCGGCGGAGACGACGAACAACCGCATGGAGCTGACTGCGGCGCTGACGGCTGTCACATCCGTGCCGGCAGGTGTGCGCATCGCGCTCTATACGGACAGTCAGTATCTGAAGAATGCATTCACGAAGTTCTGGCTGCCCGCATGGAAAAAGCGCGGCTGGAGAAAAGCGGACGGCGAACCCGTGCTCAATCAGGACCTCTGGATGCAGCTCGATGCGGCGTTCGCAGAGCGGCATGTGCAGTTCCATTGGGTGAAGGGCCATACGGGAAACCCGCGCAACGAGCGCTGTGATGCACTCGCCCGCGCAGAGGCGGAGCAGTACAGACGCTGATGCTGAGCGTCCCTATCGGGCACTGCTTCTGCCCGTTGCCGGGTACAGGCCCTGCAGTGACGAGGGAAGGCAGCTGCCTGCGGCGGTCGAGGCATATATAAAAACTGGGGGAGGAGGGAAGATGGTGCAGCGCATATTCGAGGCAGTGGGGGCGTTCGTTCTCACGCATTTGGCGAATATCGGGCGTGTTACCCTACTCTATGGGGAGACGATCCGGCAGGTTACGCGCCGTCTGCGCGTGCGGAGCATCATCTATCAGATGGCACATCTCGGCGCGGACTCCCTCCTTATCGTCGGGCTCACGCTCCTCTTTACCGGCGTCGTGCTGACGCTCCAGATCGCGCATGAGTTCATCCGCTACGGTGCGCAGAGTACGGTCGGCGCAGTCATTGCGATCGGCATCGGGCGCGAGCTCGGCCCCGTTCTCGTCGGCGTTGTCTGTGCAGGGCGCGTGGGCGCGGCGATTACAGCCGAGGTCTCGACGATGAAGGTCACGGAGCAGATCGATGCGCTGCGCGTCATGGCCGTCAGTCCCGTCAACTATCTCATCGTGCCGCGCATGCTTGCGTGTATGGTCGTCGTACCGATCCTCACCGTGTTCGGCGACGTGATCGGCGTCCTCGGCGGCTATCTCACGGCGGTGTACTACTCGGGGATCTCTGCATATACCTTTACCAACTCCATCACGCAGTTTGCGCTGATTTACGATATGACGGGCGGCCTCATCAAGGCGATCTTCTTCGGCAATGTCATCGCCGTTCTCGGCTGCCACTACGGGCTGAACGCGCCGAGCGGCGCGGAGGGCGTCGGCAAAGCAACGATGCATACTGTCGTCACGTCCATCATCGTCATCTTTATCCTGAACGCCGTTTTGACGTTTTTCCTGTTTTAGGTAGGGGGCGCTATGATACGACTGAAAAATGTCTCGAAGCGCTTCGGGGAAAAAGTGGCGCTGAAGGACATCAGCCTGACGATCGAAAAGGGAGAGACCATCGCCATCATCGGCGGCTCGGGCTCGGGCAAGTCCACGCTCCTGCGTCTGATGATCGGACTGGACCGCCCCAGCGGGGGCGAGATCCATATCGGCGGCGACAACATCACTGCGATGAGCGAGAATGTGCTCGACCGCGTGCGCCTGCGCATGGGCATGGTGTTCCAGTACTCTGCGCTCTTTGACTCAATGAGCGTGGGCGAAAATGTTGCGTTCGGACTGCGTGAGCATACGGACAAGGGGGATGATGAGATCCGGCACATCGTTGCGGAAAAGCTGGAACTTGTCGGACTCCCCGGCGTGGAAGAGATGATGCCGCAGGAGCTCTCCGGCGGCATGAAAAAACGCGTCGGGCTCGCGCGGGCGATCGCGACCGATCCGGAGATCATCTTCTATGACGAACCGAGTTCGGGGCTTGATCCGATCATGACGGCGAAGATCGACGAGCTCATCATTGACATGCAGAGGAAACTTGACGTGACCTCCGTTGTCGTTACGCATGATATGGTCAGCGCGAGCCGCATCGCCGACCGCATCGCCATGATTTACGATGGAGAGCTGATAGCGGTGGATACCGTCGAGCGTTTTCAGAATATAGCGGATGAGCGCGTACAGGCATTTTTCCGTACGCTGCATCACCGAAGGGAGGCAGGAGCATGAGTGCTGAGGCAAAGGTCGGCGCCTTTACGCTGGGGGGAGCAGCGCTCCTTATCGCGGTTGTTGTGTTCTTCGGCGGGCTGCGTTTCAGCGGGAGCCATGACTATACGCTGTACGCCGGCTTTGGCCGCGCGATTGGGCTCAATCCCGAGGCCCAGGTGCTCCTTGCGGGCGTTCCCGTCGGGCGCGTAGAGGATATCGCGAGCGACGGCACAGGCGTCACCGTCTCCATGGTGATCCAGAACGGCGTGAAGATTCCGCGCGGCTCGTCCGTCACCATCGCGCAGCCCGGCATCATGGGGGATAAATTCGTCATCATCACGCCGTCCTCCGCGACGGATTACTATGGGAACGGTGACTATCTCTACGGCGCAGACGAGATGGGCATGGATGCCATGTTCACCGAGCTGAATAAAATGATTATCCTCGTCCAGGAGATGCTCACCTCCATCAATTCCATCGTAGGAGCGCCCGGATTCCAGACATCGGTGGTGCAGCTCGTGTCCAACATGGAGCATATGACGGCGCATCTCGACGGGCTGACCGCAACGCTCGAGCAGATGGCGGCGGAGAATCGCGGCAATCTGCAGGGGATGCTCGCACAGATGAACACGATGGCGGCGAACCTCGCACAGACAACGGCGAGCGTTGAGCGCATCGTGTCGAACCTCGAGATCGTCGGCGCTGACCCCGCGACGGCGGAGAACCTCAAAAAGACACTCGCGAATATCACCGAGGCATCTGGGCGCATTGCACGCATTGCCGAGGGAATCGAGTCCGTCGCCGGCGATCCGAAGACGCAGGAGGATGCACGTGCGCTCATCCACAACGCACGCACAATGACGGATAAGACGAACGGTCTCATGGGACGCCTCGGCAATATCAAGGTGACTCCGAAAGTAGACGCGATATACAGCGGCAAAGCGGATGACTGGCGGACGAACTTTAACCTCGACATCGGAGAGGCAAAGGGGCTGTATGCAACGTTTGGCGTTGACGACATCGGCGGCGGAGACAAGTTCAACGCGCAGGTCGGTACGCGCGGCACATCGTTCGGCGCGCGTGCGGGCGTCGTGGCGGGCGCGGCCGGCATCGGACTTGACGCCTATGCGGGGGAAAAGTTCAAGTTCTCCGCTGACGCCTACGATCCGAATGACGTGACCCTCCGTCTGCGCGCACAGTATCAGCTGCGCGGCGGAACCTATCTTTTCGGTGAGTGGAACGACGTGAACGACAGCAGGCACCGGGCATTCTACACGGGCGTGCGGCAGGAGTTTTAAGTCCTGCCGCATCCGTGCGGAAGGTGCCGATTTTACAGCGGAACGGCAGTACAAAAGTAAGTTAGGAAGAAGTACGAAGTATGGCAGAAATTCAAAACAGAACACTTCAGCAGTCGGATGCTCTTTGGAAGGAGGCGCAGGAGATCATCTTGTCCGGCTGTCAGCTGTACAGCAAGGGACCGGAAACGCACGTCCAGGGCGTTTCTCCGATCTACATCGAGCGCGGACAGGATGCGCACGTTTGGGATGTGGACGGGAACGAATACATCGACTATGATATGGGCCTCGGCCCCGTGCTGTTCGGCTATTGCTACAAGCCCATTGACGATGCTGTGATTCGCCAGATGCAGCGCGGCATGGGCTTTTCCCTTATGGCGCCGGAGGAGGTGGAATATGCACGGCTTTGCGTGGAGCATATTCCGAGCGCGGACATGGTGCGCTTCCTCAAGACCGGATCGGAAGCAACCGAGGCCGCGATTCGCATCGCGCGCGCCTACACGGGGCGCAAACATATCCTGCGCGGCAACTATCATGGCTGGCATGAGTGGACGGCGGCGGCAGAGGGCGTCCGCCAGGGCGGTATCCTCGATGAAACGCGTGCCTATGTGCATGCGTTCGCGTATGGCGATCTGGATGAAGTGCAGCAGCTGTTTGATGAACACAAGGGGGAAGTCGCCGCGATCATCACCGAGGCGGTACTGACCGAAATTCCCAAGGAAGGCTATCTTGCGAAGCTCAAGGAGCTCTGTCATGCGAACGGCGCACTGCTCGTCATCGACGAAGTCGTGAACGGATTCCGCTTCAGCATCGGCGGCGCACAGGAATATTTCGGCGTTACGCCGGACCTCTCCACCTTCGGCAAAGCGACGGCGAATGGCATGCCGCTCTCCTTTGTTGCCGGGCGGCGCGAGGTGATGGAGACGGTTGATCCGAAGGTATTCATCTCCACGACGTTCGGCGGGGAATGCCTCTCTCTCGCCGCGGCCATCGCTGAGATGCAGATGCTCGCATCCGGTCAGGTGATCCGCAGCATCTGGGAGAAAGGGGCGTATCTGCAGGGGGCCTTCCGCAAGCTGGCGCAGGAGATCGGTGCCCCCATCGATCTCAAAGGCTATCCCTGCCGTATGCAGTTTGACTATATGGACTACGAGGGGCGGCGCGACTGGCTTTATAACTCGATCTTTATGCAGGAGTGCGCGAAGCGCGGCGTGCTCCTCGGCTGGAGCATTTTCCCCTGCTATACACATACGCAGGAAGATCTGGACGTGACGCTCAATGTCTTTGAAGACGCGATGCGCGTCTATAAAAAGGCGCTTGAGAGCGGCAACCCGGCAAGCTATATGGAGGGAAAACCGCTGAAAATCGTCCGCGGATAAGCAATTTTGCAAATGCATAGAAAAACCCCCGACACGGTTCAAAAGTGTCGGGGGTTTTTGCGTGTAGGAAAATATTTTCAGGATTGGTTAAACTGCGGCTTCCGTCCTTCGAGGAACGCAGTCACGGCCTCGCGGTGATCGACGGATGTGCCTGCCTTGGCGAGGTTCTCCGCCTCAATGCGGTTGTATGTCATATAGTCGCGATAGAAGACCTCATAGTAGAGCTGCTTCTGCATCGCGATCGCACCGAGCGGACGGCGCAGGAGCTTTGCCGCGAACGCAGTTGTCTCCTCGAGCAGTTTCCCCTCGGGCGCGAGTCTCGTCGCGAGTCCCAGACGAACTGCCTCCTCGCCGTAGACAGGCTTGCTGAATGCCATGAGTTCAATCGTCTTGGCAAGACCTACAATCTGATGGAGGTTGTAAATGCAGCCGGTGTCGCCGGGGAGTGCGACATTCGAGAACGCCGTGAGGAGATAACTCTCCTCCGTCATAATACGGAAGTCTGCACCGAGCGCAATACCGCAGCCGCCGCCTGCAGCGGCGCCATTGATCATCGCGATGACGGGCTTTGAACATTTGCGCAGGGAGAGTGCCGCCTGACCAGTCAGCATCGAGAGCTCGTAGCTGATGAACTCGAACGTTGCCATCTCCTTGATGTCGCCGCCCGCAGAAAAATTCTTGCCTGCGCCCGTAACGATGACAACCTTCACCACATCGTCCGCATCACAGTGCTCCACCGTGCTGATCAGATCGCGGAACATCTGCGCGTTGAGGGCATTGTTCGAGGACTGACGGTCAATCGTAATCGTTGCAATGCCGCCCTCGACACTGAGTTTAATGTGCTCGTACATGAGAGACCTCCTTTACTGTTTTACGCTAGAGGCTTTCAGTCCGCCTGCAATGAGGCACATCGCAAGTTGGTTCAGACTGACCCCTTCCATCTTAGCAGTCAACGCCAAATCCTTATGCAGACTCTTTGGCAGCCGCAGATTAAAGCGACCGCTGTAATCCTCCTCACGTGCCGGTTCCGGAATCGAGATACCATCCGCAAGCGCCGATTCGAGCCACGATTGCTTTGCATCATCCAGCATATCCAGAAGTGTGTTCTTTGTTTCTGCCTGTGTGATGCATCCGGGCAGTTCCGCAATATGACCGACAAAGCCGCCGTTCGGATCGGCTTCGATGACTTCGCGGTACGGCAGAGACATATAGTACTGCAAATCCTTTTTCATTTCACACACCTTCTTCCTCACCGAGCATATCTATGATGATTTTAACATAGGTTTCCTTCACATACGGTTCTTGGCGCGGTATCGTGATCGGCATACAGCCGTGTTTACGAAATGTCCAATGACTTGAACCGCGATTTGGCTGCCGCCGTTCATAGCCCATACTTTCAAGAATTTTTGCCACATCGTTGAATCGCACAGCTTTTGGATTGCGGCGAATTCGTTTAAGCAGTTTCTCCCACTTGCTCACAACACTCTCCTCCTCATCCAATAGTACCGCATTTAGTACCGCGGTGCAAGAACGAATTATCTCTCGGAGACGACTTCGCTGTTCTCGATGGCGAAGTCGAGCAGGAGGCCGATGAGTTCATTGCGTGAGCGTCCGGTCTGATCGGCGAGCGTGTCGAGCCGTTTGATAATATCTTCTCTTACGCGGATGGACAGGGTCTTATGCCCGTCTTCTCCGCGTTTTCTTTTTGTAATCATCAGTTTTGCGTTCATATATATCACCTCATTATTTAGTTTATATATGAGGCACTACAAATTATATGTTGGACAAACTGGTGTAAAACATATCTACTTGTAGTTTAAGTTATGATATAAAATTAACGATATAGTGTATGTAAAATTATGTTATAAAATATAATACAAAAAAATAGAAGGTGAATGAATGGAAATACATCCTGCTGTACATGGGGGCGCCGAGCAGGGAAGCGCACGCGTCGGCAGGGGACAGGGAATGTCTCTATCCAAGAATGTTTTCCAAGAGCTGCTCGACGAGGTCGGCGGGCGCACGAAATTCTCGGCGCACGCAAAAGCGCGCATCGAAAAACGCGGTGTCAGTCTCACGGCAGATGATCTTGCGCGCTTGGACGACGCAGTTGACCGAATGGCGGCTAAGGGCGTGCGCGATGCGCTCGTCTATATGAGCTGGGGCCTTGCGATGGTTGTCAGCGTGAAGAATCGCACTGTTATCACAGCGCTCGACGAGGCAAGTGCGAAGGAAAACATCTTTACCAATATCGACAGCGCCGCAATTCTATAATTTTTTGAGGGAGAGATTTATTATGATGCGTTCTCTGTTTTCGGGGGTATCAGGGCTTAGGGGCCATCAAACCCGAATGGATGTCATTGGACACAATATCTCGAATGTCAATACTGTTGGGTATAAAGCGAGTCGTGTGACTTTTGCAGATACACTTTACCAGACAAGTTCTGGTGCTTCTGCCCCCTCAGGTAATCTGGGAGGTATCAACCCAAAGCAGATTGGTCTCGGTATGAACATCGCATCCATCGACACAATCTTTGGGGATGCCAGTGTACAGGGGACGGGGAAAAACACGGATGTAGCACTCTCTGGCAACGGTCTTTTTGTTGTGAAGACCAGCTCGGGTACATATTACACACGTGATGGAGCCTTTGAGTTTGACGCGAAGGGGAATTATGTTCTTCCAGGGAATGGAGCTTTTGTACAGGGGTGGATGGCCAGCGAGGACGGTGAACTTGTAACAACCGGTCAACCTGGCAATATTCAGATTCGATCAGACAAGAGTATGCAGCCGCAGATGACGACAGCGGCAAGCTATCTAAACAATCTCAACGCAGATACAAAGGGCTACGAGATTGCGAGTATTGTTGCGAAGTATAAGGACGGAACACAGAAATCTCTTGCCTCGTATAAGCAGGGGGCGGTTGGTGTTATGTCTCTCGGTACGGATAAGAGCAAGACTGTGACATTGGACGATGATGTTGCAGACTACAAGTTCACGACGAATGATGCTCTTGCCGACAGAGCCCTGTTCAAGACAACAGTGACCTCTCTCGACCCCAACGGAAAAAATATTGGTTTGACATTTAAGAATGACAGCGGCTCTTATAGTATCGGTGTTGTGAATGGAACATCACTCGATAATGTTGAATTTGATATGAACTCGAGTGGACCGTATGCCATCGGTCAGAAATACTATCTGACCGGCACCATTGACACGAACGGTGTCACAACGTCCGGATCTACCCCCGGTGTTACGGAGCTGACCTTGAAAAATGCGAAAATTGTCGATGCCGCCGGCAATACGGTAAAAGCCCTGGCGGGCAAAACGATCAAGGTTAAGGTGCCGACGCCGTCTGATTTCACCTATGCGGACGGCGGTACACCGAAGTTCGGCATGACGATTTCGAAGATGGAGGCGGAAAAGGGCGTTAAGGTTGCCACGCCCAACACCTACAGCAATGGTGCAAAACTCGATGAAAACGAGTGCACGACAACGGTGACCTCGACGGAATTTGCTCCAGGACAGCGTTATGTCGTAACAGAACAGAACCAGGAATATATCTATAAAGGTCGTCATAATGGCGATGACGGCATCGTAAAGAAGGTTCAGCGTGACTCCAAAAAGGAGGACACGGTCACCCTTACTATGAAGGACGGACAGGTGTTCACGGGCGCGGTCAATGGCGAGTACAAGGTCGGCGGGATGTACTATCCGCCCTCGGTGACAACCTTCACCGTCTACGACAGTCTCGGCGGCGCACACAGCGTTCCGCTCACATTCCGCAAGACGGGTGCGAACGAGTGGGATATGAGCCTTGCAGGCAGTGATACATACAGCTATAAGGAAGCGAATGGGATGGAGGTCACGGCGACCCTGACGAAGACAACATTGAAATTCGATCAGACAGGGCGCTACATCAGCGGCGATGCGACCGTCTCTATGACCTATAAGCGCGAGGGCGAGGAGGAGCCGAAAACACACAAGGTAACGGTCAGCCTTGGTGCGCTTACACAGTACAGCGGCAGCAGTACGATCAAGGCAGAGTCAGACGGCAATGCCGAGGGCGTTCTTAAAAACGTCACAATTGACAGCACGGGGACGATTACTGGTGTCTACTCCAACGGCAAGATCAAAGCTGAGGCACAGATTGCAGTCGCTCAGTTCAATAATGCATCAGGGCTTACGCGTGTCGGAGGCAACTTCTTCCAGCAGTCAAACAACTCCGGCGTTGCGAATGTGAAGACAGCGGCAAATCTCGGATGTACGATTACTCCGTCGGCAATTGAAATGTCAAATGTCGACATCGCTGAGCAGTTTTCTGACATGATTGTCACACAGCGTGGATTCCAGGCAAACTCCAAGACCATTACAGTCTCTGATGAAATGTTGGAAACACTTATTGGTATGAAACGGTAATTCTTTCAGTAAACATGAAAACGCCCTTCGTCTGATCATTATGGTCGGACGGAGGGCGTTTTATGGTACGTATACATATACCGCTATTTATGACAGATCAGACGGATTGCTTGTTGGAAATCGTAATGGGGCGGATAAAGCAGGAATAAGGATCCGCTGCTGCACGCATCATTTGTCAGGGACAGAGGACCGCTAACGATAAATTTATTTGAAAAACCCCGCAACAACTGGTACAATGAGAGAACCTGTCAATACAGTTTTATTGTGCTGTCGCTATTTTGGAGCAGCCCGCCGTTCGGGTGCATCCTTAACGGACGAGGAGGAAATGGATTTGAACAAGAGGGGACGTTTTGCCAAACACCTTGTACGAGCACTGGCACTGACCGCCGCGGTCGGACTTTTTACGAGTTCCGTGTCGGCGGAGACGGTGAAGATCAATCTCGCGCAGAGCGTGCAGATGGCGCTCGAGAACAACCGCACGATCAAGGAGGCACTGACGGATGTGGACGCTGCGCACGCGTCGCTTTCGCAGGCGAACCGCTCGATGGGTCCGAAGCTCACGTGGGAGACGTCGGCGAACCGTATCGGCGGCGAGGCGTATGCTCAGGCGCGTGCATCGGGGATCAAGTACGACTATAACTACGGCAATACAGGCACGGTTTCGATGCCGGTCTACAATGCCACGCTGAACGCACAGCGCAAGGCGGCGCGCTATGGGCTGAACGCTGCCGACTTTGCACTTGAACAGACAAAGCAGACGATTCGCCTGACGGCGACGACGGATTATTTCAACATCCTCCAGGCACGCAATCTGGTCAAGGTGCGCGAGGATACGGTGGCGACGCTGACGACGCATCTCGCCGATGTCAACGCGCAGTTCCGAGTGGGGACGGTGGCGCGCGCGGATGTGCTCGCCTCTGAGGTTGAGCTTGCGAATGCACAGCAGAATCTGACGACGGCGCGGAACAACTACGAGGTTGCTGTCGCGACGCTGAACAATGTGATCGGCTTGCCGACGGATACGAGCCTTGAGATCAATGATGAGCTCCGCTATACGGGGTATGATCTCTCGCTTTCCGACTGCACGGACTACGGGCTGCTCTACCGCGCGGACGGCGCAGCGGCGGCCTATGCGGTGAAGCAGGCAGAGGCGGGGGTGCGGACGGCCCAGGCCGGCTATCATCCGACGGTGAATGCGGCAGCAACGCGTTCCATCGCGGGCGAGCGTGCTTTTAAGGACGACCATACGAGCAGCAACCAATGGGCCGCAGGCGTCAGTGCGTCGTGGAATATCTTTGACAACGGCGTGACGGCGGCACAGGTAAAGGCGGCAAGGGCAACGCTGCGCAAGGCGGAGGAGACTCTTGCAGAGACGGATGAGAAGATCCGCCTCGATGTCCATACAGCATATCTGAATCTGCACGCGGCAGAGCAGAATATAAAGACGACGGAGAAGGCCGTGCAGCAGGCGGAGGAGGATTACAACATTGCGCGCGTTCGCTATAATGCGGGTGTGGGCACGAATCTGGAGGTAATGCGGGCATCGGATAATCTGACGACGGCGCGCATGAATTACTCGACGGCGCTCTACAACTATAATACGAGCAAGGCGCGCCTCGACAACGCGATGGGCGTGCCGGTCGACCTCGATGCCGTGCGCTATCGTGCGGCGGAGGAGGACGGCAAGCGTGCCCGTGCGGCGCGGGAGGCGGCACAGCTGCATGATGATGCCCTCTTTGAGACGCCGAAAGGTGCGGAAGTTCGTGCGACATCTCCGGCGCCGGCGGCAGAGGAAGCCGCTGCTGCGGTGCAGCGTGTGCAGACGGCACACGCCGCCTACGAAACGGATATGAGAAAGTAACAGGGCGTGTTGCAGGGGTGCTCCTGCAAGGGGAGTTCTATGAGACGGAAGGCGTATATCGGTGTTGTGGCACTCGCAGCAATACTTATCTGCGCGGCGGCTATCATCCACATCGTGCGGGCCCAGGCATTCATGGCCGAGGCAGGCAGGATGGCAGAGCGTTTTGCGGCGCAGAGGCTCGGGACGGATGTGCACATCGGTACGGTGGAGATCCGCTCTCTGCATGAACTGACAATTGATGATATTGTGGTCTATGATAAGCAGGCGGATGTCGTTCTCCGTGCCGACGAGGCACGGGTGACGCTTCGTCTGCTTTCGCTGCTTTTGTCGCCTGAAACATCCGTTGATGAGGTCCTGCTCACGGGAGCGCATGCTCATATTGTACAGCGTGCGGACGGCTCGTGGAACTACAACGATCTTGCTGCAGACGATACCGAGCCGAGCACGTTCGAGGGACGCATTCGTCTCGCGGATGCGACGGCGGAGATCGAGACGGGAGCGCGCTCTTATGAACTGACCGATATCACCGGCACCGCGGATATCGACCGCGGCGATCTCTCTTATGACCTTACGGCGGCGCTTGCCGGCATTCCTGTTCGTGTGCGCGGCGAGAATGTTGGAGGGACGCGGGAGCTTCAGCTGATGCTGGATGACAGCGAATTGACGCCTCTGCTTGACCTCCTCCCGTCGGGGGCAATTTCCGAAGACGTACGCGTCCAGAAACTTCACGCGGCGCATGTGAACGCATCCATGCGCTGGGTGGACGGTACGTTTACCGCAGAGGGGCGCGCCGCAGGCGTAACGGCGGCTGCGGATGTCTACGGAACGCAGACGCAGATCGAGAGTGCGGCGCTGACTTTCAGCGAGCGTGAGCTTTTCCTTGCGGCGACGGCCGAGGCGGAGGGCGAAACGGCGCGTATTGACGGCACGATCCGGATGGATACGGATGCGCCCTATCTTGATCTTACGGTGCGTGCGAAAGATTTTGACGTGCATAAAATCCTCAAGGAAAGTCCCTATACGGGGGCTGTAACGGCTGATATTCATGTGACGGGGACCCTTGCCGATCTCATGGCGGCGGGTCAGCTGACGGCGGCGGAGGGGGCTGCGTACGGCGTTTCCTTTACGGATGCGTCTGCGGATGTTTCCTATGCAGGCGGTGCGATCTCGTTCGAGAATTTGAATGCGAAGGCGTTCGGGGGGACGATCTCGGGCGAGGGTATCTTTGATACGGGAGACCGCTCCTATACGGCGCATCTCGTGACGGACGGCGTGCAGCTTGCGCGTCTGCGCACGGATGCGGATGCGCCGCTGCCCGAGGGGATGGACGGTGCCCTGCACGCCGATCTCGGCATCGCGGGACAGGGGGCGGATCCTGCCGCACTTACGGTCTACGGCAGTGCCGATATCCTGAACGGAACATACCGCAATATCCCCGTGGAGCGCGCGAGCGCGTCCTTTATGCGCAAGGGGAACGATCTGACCATCGACTTCCTCAGCCTCAATCTCCCGAACGATACAGATCTCGGCCTTGAGGGAAGTATTACGAACGGTTCTGCGCTCGATCTGCGCTTTTACGGCGGAGATGTCGATCTCTCCCTGCTGAACCGCCTTGACGAGCGGCTCAGCTTTGCGGGGCTTTCGGATTTCAGCGGTGAGGTGCATGGCGACATCAACGATCCGCACGTGGATATCAAGGTCTCGGCAACAAAGGGACAGCTGATGCATCAGCCGTTTGACAGTCTGCTCTTTCGCGCGGAGGGGTCGCTCTCGGGGGTTGGCATCCATGATTTCTCGATGGAGCGGAATGGGCGCGAGGTCTGGCTGGTGAACGGCACGATCGGTTTCACCGGCGAGCGCCGCATCGATCTGCAGATCGATACGATGGGCGCGCGCATGGAGGATGTGGCGGCGCTCGTCGCACCCGATCAGCCGATTACGGGAAACATTGACAACATCATCAAGTTCACGGGGACGCTCGACAATCCGCATGCGGTGGGCTATGTCCATTTCTACCGCGGAAGCTATGCAGGCGCACTGCTCTCGGGCATGGACGGTGACTACTTCCTTGACAACGGCATCATTCGCCTGCAGGTGTTCCACATCTACTCGCCGATGGTGGATATGGTGCTGAACGGTACGATCAGCGCGCAGGGCGTGCTCGATCTCGACGCTGAGGTGCGCGATCTCGATATGAAGCGCTTGGAGCACAAGCTCCCCTACGAGGTCTCCGGGCATGGTGTCTTTAACGGAAAGGTTGGCGGCGTGATTTCGCATCCGATCTTCCGCGGCGAGCTCAGAGCAGATACGATCACGATGAACGGCGTGGAGCTGCGGGATATTCGCGGGTTCGTGCACTATGAAAACGGCATCATTGAGATGGACCGGACGGGATTCCGCCAAGGGGAGAACGGTTCCGTTGCGGCGCGTCTGCATTATGATATGCAGACGGAGGCGCTGCGCGGTACGTTGGATATTGAGCAGATGGATGTGGCGGCGTTGCTGGCGCTTGCAAATCAGAAGGAGGATCGCGTTGAGGGAAAAATCACGAGTCACATGCAGCTCGGAGGGACGCGCGAAAATCCGTCCATTGCGCTGACGGGGCGCATTGAGGAGGGGGCGCTTGCCTCCTATCCGATCAGCGATGTCGCGCTCGATGTCGCTCTCCAGAACCGTGTGCTGACACTGCGTACACTGACGGGACGACAGGAGAACGGTACATTCTCCGCCTCGGGCACAGCGGACTTCAACGGGACTGCGAATGTAGACATTGAGGCGTCAGATATCGCGCTCGGCATCTTTACCGGATTTGCCGGAGTGGAAGAAAAAGTATCGGGAACGGCGTCGGCGACCGTGCATATCGGCGGCCGCACGCAAAATCCCGAGGTGGATGTGCATCTCACGGCAAAGAACGGCGGTATACGCGGCTCTTCGTTCGATCAGCTGGAGGGAGAGGCGCAGCTGCGCGGTTCTGTCATTTATCTGAACCAACTCACGGTGACGAAATACATCGACGGGACTGCATATATGGCGAGTGTCCGCGGCACGCTGCCTCTGCGCGCGCTCACGGCGCGGAGCGATGAAACGCTGAGCTCCTATGAGCAGATCGACTTGACGTTTGTGCTTGACAACGCCGATCTGTCCCTGCTGCCGGTATTCTCCAACAGCGTAGAGTGGGCGCTCGGGCGTACCGAGGGCAATCTGAAGCTGCACGGCACGCTTGCCGCACCGCGCCTTGAGGGCTCGCTGCGCGTTGCCGGCGGCGCGGTGAAGTTCAAGGGTGTCGAGCATCCGCTGACGGATATGCGGATACAGATCGACGCGCTCGGCGATTCCATCGCCGTGCGTGAGTGTACGGGACGCATGGGCACGGGCAGCTATTTGCTGACGGGGCGCATGGGTCTTGCCGGCATGCGGCCGTCGGCATATGATTTTACCCTTGTGATGAATGCACTCGATCTCAAAACCTCCTTCTTCGAGGGACCCTTGACCGGCTCGCTGACGCTGACGGAGGATGAATACTGGGGCGAGCAGCTGCCAAAGCTCGCGGGTCATATCGATATTGACCGTGCCCTTATCTCCATTCCGTCGATTCCCGAGACGGACGACGAGCTGCCGAACATCATTCTGGATGTCGATTTGAACGTTGGCCGTCATGTGCGCTTTTTCAGCTCGAATCTCTACGATATGCACCCGTCCGGGCATGTGCACTTCGGAGGAACAACGCGGCACCCGAGGACGACGGGACAGATCGCTGTGCGGCGCGGTGACACGGTCAGCTATCTGCGGACCGTGTTCAAGATCCGCGAGGGGACGGCGACATTCAACCAGATGGAGTCGTTTCTGCCGGAGATCAGCTTCTACGCGGAAGCGCGCCTCACGAATACGCGCGTATTCCTGTCCCTGCAGGGGCCGCTCGATCACATGAAGCTCGGTCTGACCTCATCACCTGAGATGTCGGAGGAGGAGATCATCCGCATGCTGACGCTGCGCAGCACCTACCGGAATGGAGAGAGCAGCGTGACAGCGGCGGATATCCTGTCCATCGGGCTTCAGATGAGCATCCTCTCCGAGGTGGAGGATTCCGTGAAGAATTTCCTGCATCTTGACGTGCTGCGTCTATCGAGCGGGAGTGGGGCGCTCTTCGAGACGAAGAACGATGAGGAGATTCGAAAAAATGAGAACGAGTACAATGTCGAGGTGGGCAAGTATATCGGTGACCGTGTGCTCCTGCGGTATGTGCAGGGGCTGGGCGGCGCGTCGGACAAGCACCGTTACGGCATTCAGTATGATTTCAGCGATAAATTCGGCATCTCGTATGACCGCGAGGGCTCTGATCAGCTGATCGGCGTCGAGGCGCGCATACGGTTCTAGCAGGTGTTCTTGATGAAAATGAGGAGGTGAGCCTGTGTTTTCGGAGTACATGACAAAACTTTCCGCTGTACGGAAACTCATGCCGGAGGAAGAGCGTGCGCTTTGGCGCGCTTATAAGGAGGAGGACGACGAGTCCGCGCGCCGGCACATCATCGAGGCATATCAGCCGCTGGTATTCCGCGAAGTTATGCCTTACCGTACAATGCCCGTCGTGATGGATGCCGTGCAGGAGGGGACGATCGGGCTCATCGAGGCGGTGGAGCGTTACGACCCGACGCGCGGCGTGGCGTTCAGTCTCTATGCCGTACATCGGGTACGCGGCCGTATTCTCGATTTTCTGCGGCGCGAGGGGAGCGTTGATCTGCCCTGCCTTGAGGCGGAGACCGAGGCGCAGGAGACGGCGAAGGAACTTCTCGTTGATGAGCGGGCTTCGGTTGCGGAGCTCGCGGAGCATCATGCGCTCGTCGACGTACTTGGTGCGGTGATGGAGCGGCTGCCCCTGCGCGAGCGGCTCGTACTCGAGGGCGTAACCATCGGTGGTACGCAGGCGCAGACGATGGCGGAATCGCTCGGCGTTACGCCTGCCCATATCTATCGCCTGCAGCAGAGCGGCATTCGCCGCGTGCGCGGAATGCTTTCACGTTTTATCCAACATTGGAAGGTTTAATCATTTTGGGACTTCATTTTATCCGGGACTTCTTGAATCCGTCCTATGGAGTGTAGTATAATCAAATGTATCTGTGCGGAGAGGAGGCACGGTGATGGACAGGGAACGCAGGGAGAGACAAAAATCAATTCGCGCGGCGCGCGCGTGGCTGACGGGTGCAGAAGATGCACTCGCGGGAGAGGATGATCTCGCAGGCGACCTGAAACTTATGCTCGCTCGTGCGGAACTTGCGCGTATTGCCGCGCACCGCCGCGCACGGCTGCGCAGGTGGGCGGGCTGGCTTGTGCCGCCGATCGCTGCGGCTGCTGTTTGGGCATGGATCGCATGGGAATCGCCCTCTTCGCAGGAGGAGACACAACCGTTTCCTGTGCGCGCAGCACAGGAGCGCGCGGAGATGCCTGCGCCGGAGATGGTTGCTGCTGCGCCTGCACCGCCGCCGGTCGAGCCATCTGCGGCGGAGACAGGAGAGCCATCTGCGGCATCCTCTTCTTCGACGCAGGCACCCGAGACCGCGGTCGCCGCGCCCGCAGCGCTGCGAAATGAACCTGAGCAGCCGGCGCGCAGCAAGGCTGCCGCGCGTATGCCAAATGCCGATATGCAGCGGTTGATGCAGGTCGGCGGGAAGATACTGAGAGAGTAGTTTAGGAATTCGATCCATGCTCCTGCGGGAACGCGTGGATTGAAATAGCTCAATGCAATGAGCGTATATCGTCTAGGAGGTTTCGCCTTTGAACAGCAACAGATATCAGAGACTTGCACTTGCCGTCGCCCTCGGCGTGGGGGTATCTGCATCGGCACTGCCGCATGGCTTTGCCGCGGAGGAGATGGACAGCGCAGCAGCGAATACGGCGGCAGAGATGGCAGGGACGGCGGCGCCGGCCCCTGTCCTGAGTGATGCGCCTGCAGCGCCTGCAGACGCTGCAGCAGCTCCCGCTGAAGGAGCTCCTGTGTTGACTGGTTCTACGCCGTCCGGCGCGGATCAGCGCGCTGCCGAATGGGCGGCGAAGCGTCCCGCAGAGGATGCGATCTCCAATGATCTTGCCGCTCAGGTGGGCAAGACGATTGTGGAGATCAACTTCAGCGGTGCGTCGGCAGCGACAGAGCCTACGGCACGGGCAGCACTTACGATGCATGTTGGGGATGCTGTGACGGAGGAGGGTCTCGTGAAGGATCGCGATGCGATCTATGCGACGGGGTATTTCTACGATCTGTATCCGGTCTTTGAACAGGTGCCCGAGGGCGTCGTGCTGACCTATCACGTGCTCGAGAATCCGCTTCTGAAGGAAGTCAAGATCGAGGGCAATACGGTCGAGTCGACAGAGACGCTGATGGGGCTCGTTACGGTCAAGAACGGAGAGCTGCTCAACTCGCGCGTCCTGCAGGAGAATGTGCAGGCGATTCAGGAGAAGTACCGTGCGGACGGCTACATTCTCGCAAAGATCACGGATCTCAACATCGCGCAGGACGGGACACTGACGATCAAGATCAGTGAGGGCCTGCTCGAAGGATATAAGGTCAAGGGCAACAAGAAGACGAAGGAGCATGTCATTCTGCGCGAGATGCGGCAGAAACCGGGGGAGCCCTTCAATGCAAATCTGGCGCGCCGCGGTATGCAGCGTGTCTACAATCTCGGTTTCTTCGAGGACGTCAACGTCAAGATGAATCCGGGGGTGGAGCCGAATGCGGTCATCATGGAGATTGACGTCAAGGAGAAGCGGACGGGATCGTTTGGCATTGGTGCCGGCTACTCGAGCGCGGACGGAATGGTCGGGATGGTGAGCATCAGCGACACGAATTTCCGCGGGATGGGCGACACGATCAGCTTCAGCTATGAGATGAGCGGCGACGATACGGATGCGCGCGGCTATACGTTTATGTACCGCCGGCCGTGGCTCGACAAGAAGGAGACGGCGGGAACGCTCCGCCTCTACAACCGCACCTATGAATATGACGATTACGATTCCAACGGCAATCACAAGGAGTCGTTTATGCGCAAATACTCGGGCGGCGAGTTCACGCTCAGCCGGCCCATGAGTGAGTATTCGACGAATTTCATCACGCTCCGCAACCGCAAGGATCGGTACGTCAAGCATACGGAGACAGGCAATGCAGGCGACCGCAGCCTCAATGCTGCGTGGCTCGGCAAGAATTTCGGAACGACGCGCAGCGTGACGTTCGAACATGTGACAGATACGCGTGATAATGTCTATGAGCCGATGTCAGGGGCGCGCGCCGCGCTTTCGGCGGAGTTTGCCGGCTTCGGCGGGGACTTCTCTTTCCAGAAGTATACGATCAGCGACACGCATTACTTCAAGGCGGGCCACGCACAGGTCTTTGTTCTGCGTGGACAGTACGGCATCGGAAAGGGATCTATTTCCGAGTACAACCAGTTCCGCATTGGCGGTCAGGATACGATCCGCGGCTACCGCGAGGATCAGTTCCGCGGAAATCGCATGGCGCTGGCCTCTCTCGAATATCGTTTCCCGATTGTTTCCAAGGTGACGGGAGCGATCTTCACCGACTTCGGCGGTGCGTGGGATACCGGATTTAAACCTGAGAATATGCACGGGAGCGTCGGCATCGGACTTGGCCTCAATACGCCGATCGGTCCGCTGCGCCTTGACTACGGGCGCGGATCGCAGGGCGGACGCGTACATTTCCGCGTCGGCGGAACGTTCTGATGCGGCAGGGGATTTCCCTGTCACGCCCGATGCGTCTGGCGTTTTTTCTGGCTGTACTTTTTATCGGATGGGGGCTTTCTGCCTCCGCATATGCCGCAGAGGCCTCCCGCGTGGAGGAAACTGCGGCTATTGTCGTGGGCGATCAGCCGATCCCCGCCATTGTCCGCGAACGCATGGAGCGTACCGTGGCAGCGATTGCGGCGGAGCGCATGGAGGGGCGGCATACGTCGGATATCTCTGCATCGGAGGAAGCGGAGATCATCGGTGCGGTCTTTGATCGACTGCTCGTCGGCTACACCGTGACGGGGGTTACGGTCCGCCCCGGCACACGTGCAGAGGTGGAGATCCATCTCGCACCGTGGGCAGATACCATTCAGCGTGTGACGGTCGAGACGACGGTTGAGGGGATGCCGCCCGAGGTGGAGGAACTCGTCCGTGCAGATCTTGCGGGGGCGGAGAGTGTCTTTTCCGATGCGCTCGTTGGTCTGCCCGTCGCTGCGACGGACTGGGCGGCAGGCGCCTTGAAACGCCGCCTGACATCGTATATGGAGGAGCATCTGCCGGAGTTCCGTGCGGACTATGATATCGATGTGGCGCCTGCGGCAGCGGTGCGCCTCATTGTCTATCCGCGTCTGCCTGTTGTGCGGACAGTGGATCTCTCGATGCGTTCCGACACGATCCCAAATGTCACTCTGCTCACGCGGCGTTCTGTGATGGAGGCGGAGGTGAATCATCTCGTCGGTGTGCCTGTTGCTTTTGTCGCGCGCCATCGTCTGTCGTTTGAGCAGCGGCTCGCCGAACGCCTTGATGCGGGCCGCGATTTTCGGCGCCTTCACCTTTCCTCACGGGTGACGATTACACCAGGGGAGCGCATGCCTGTGATGAGCCGTACCGATACGACGCGGTATCGCCTGCGCCTCACGGGATGGCTGGATATCGGCAGATCGTCGGAGCGCTCCCACGGGGAGCGGCGGGATCTGCATGTGCGCCTGCATGCGGGACAGATGCTCAGCGCACGCGACGAGCTTTATGCAGAGGCGGATGTTACCCCCGAGGATCTGCATTTTGACTGGCGGGTCGGGTATGCGCGTACCCTGCTTCCGCGCCTGACGGGAGAACTGCGCTATGGGCACGGGGATCGCTTCTCCGTTGCGGGCGTTTATACGTTCCATCCGCGCTGGCTGCTGCGTTACGAGCATTGGATGGATACGGGGCAAGGTGAGTGGGAGCTGCGCTACAAGCTGCATGACTTCCTCAGCATTGCAGGCCTCGTCGATAAAAATGACGCGTGGCTGCGGCTGATCGGGAATTTTTAGCGAGAGGAGTGAGACGGGCATCGTGAAGCGGATTTCCATTGTCGTTCCGGTTTATAACGAAGAGGATAATATTGCGCATTTCGTGCAGAGCGTGACTGCGGTGATGGCGGAGCTGCCCTATGACTATGAGCTCCTTTTCGTCGACGACGGGTCGCGCGACCGCAGCCGAGAAATCCTGTGCGCGCTGGGTGCGTCTGACCCTCATGTTCAGTCCATCTTTCTCGCGCGCAACTTCGGACATCAGCTGGCGCTGACCTGCGGGATCGACCACGCAGATGGCGATGCGGTCATTACAATGGACGGCGATATGCAGCACCCGCCGGAGCTTTTGCCGGCATTGCTCGAAAAGTGGGAAGAGGGCTTCGAGATCGTTCAGACCGTGCGCCTCACGACGGAGGGCGTTTCTCTCTTTAAGCGGCTGACGTCGAAATACTACTATCGTCTCCTCAACGCGCTTGCAGATGTGGAGATTCAGGAGGGCGGTTCGGATTTTCGACTGATGGACCGCAAAGCGGTGCTCGCTCTGCGCCGGTATCGTGAGCATGCGCGGTTTATTCGCGGCATTGTCGGCGCGATGGGGTTTCGCAAGGCCGTGGTGGAGTTCGTGGCGCAGGAGCGCTATGCGGGGCACTCTAAATTCTCTCTGCACAAGATGATTTCGTTTGCGCTGGACGGGATTCTGGCCTATTCCGTCCAGCCGCTGCGTGCAGCTTTCTATGTAGGCATTGTATCGGCGCTGCTCGCGGTGCTGCTTTTCCTCCACGTACTGTTTGAGACACTGAGCGGGCAGACAGTGCCGGGATGGTCCACCATCGTCGTTTGCAGCCTGTTCTTCGGCGGAATGCAGATGATGATGCTCGGGATATGCGGTGAGTACATTGCGCGTATTCTGCAGGAGGTAAAGAATCGGCCGCTCTATCTCATTGCTTCGGATCATCGCCGCACGGCACATGGGGAGGAGACTCATGAATGAGCGGATAAGCACAGGCGCGGTACTCCTCTTTATGATGGTGCTCTATTTTTGGGGGAACGCGCAGCTCCCCGTGACGGCGCCCGTTGAGGTGAACTATGCGCAGACGGCGAAGGAGATGTGCGCGGCGGGAGATTATCTCTCGCCGCAGATCTACGGCGGCTACTGGTACGACAAGCCGATCTTCTTCTATTGGGAACTGATTGCGGCGTTTTCCGCATTCGGGGTGACGGATTTTGCCGCGCGTTTTTTCCCCGCGCTTTTTGCAGCGGGAGGCCTTCTCCTGACCTATGCCTTCGCACGGCGCATTTACGATGAACGGACGGCATTCTGGTCGTCGATCATCCTTGGGACGGGCGTGCTCTACGCGGTCCTCGCAAAGCTCATCATCACGGATATGAGCCTTTTCGTTTTCTTCGGCGGGACGCTCGGTGCGTTCTTCGTCGGCTACTATGAACGGCGCAGCGGTTATTTCTACATCGCCTATGCCTGCGCGGGTCTTTCGGTGCTGACAAAGGGACCGATCGGTCTGCTTCTGCCCGGCCTTATCATCCTGGTATTCCTCGCACTTCGGCGTGATCTTTCAGCGCTGCACCGCATGCGCATTCCCACGGGGCTGCTCGTCTTTGCCGCGGTCTGTGCGCCGTGGTACGTCTATATGTACTTTGTGCACGGCTCGGATTTTGTGAATACGTTCCTCGGGATTCACAATGTTCTGCGTGCGACAGTGTCAGAGCATGAGAAATGGAATGTTTGGTATTTCTACCTCGGCATTTATGCCCTCGGGATGTTCCCGTGGAGCTTTGCGCTGCCGCTTGCGCTCTTTCGTGCGTGGCGTGTCCGGCCTATGATCGATGTGCGTGCGCAGTTCCTGCTCGTCTGGGCGATCACGGTACCGGTTTTCTTCCAGTTTATGGCGACGAAGTATCCAACGTACAGTTTTCCGGCGTTTCTGCCGGCAGCGATCCTGACGGCGCGCCTTCTTGCGCATAATCCGCGCATGCTGCGCGCTGGCGCGGTGATCGGTGCGGGACTCTGCCTTGCGCTCGTGGGCGCAGTGACGAACTATACAGAGCGCGACGGACATTTCAGCGGAAAACAGGCGGCGGCACTGCTCTCGCGGACGATGCAGGCGGACGATCTGCTGGTCTGTTACGGAGACTATACCGCGACGGTGCCCTACTATGCGGATCATCCGATGTATGCGCTCGCCGCGCGTGAGGAGATTGCGACACGTGCGCCGAAGGAGATGAGCTGGAGCAGCAAGAATGTGATGCCGTTCCTGCCGATGGATGAGCTGCCGCGGGATCGTACGGTGTATCTCGTTGTGGAGCGGCATGCGTTCGATGCATTCGATGCGCAGTTTGATGCGCAGGAGTGGGAGCTGCTCGGGGCAATGCCGGAAGAGGGGCGGACGAAGCTGCGTGTCTACCGGCGTGCGCCGATGCCGTGAGGAGGCTGCGGCGCAGTTCTTTTTCATCTCTGTGGTTGAATGAACGCCGAGAATAGTGTATGATGAAGGCGTATTTGGGAGAGGTCAGCCATCGTTTGCATGGCGGTATGGAGAAAGAAGGTCGGTCATCATGATGAAGATCAAGGCATTGGGGATTGCCGCAGCGGTATTTGCCGCATCATCGCTGCTTATTGCAGGATGCGGAGGAAAGACGGCGGAGCGCGTGCCCGCGCCCGGTGCCCTGCAGGGACCTCAGGATGCACAGGATGTCGTCACTGAGGAGCGTATTGCCGCGGTGAAGAAGGGCATGAGTGTCGGCGAAGTTGCGGCGATCTTCGGACAGGAGGGCGTGCTCGTCGGACAGAGCATCGTGGACGGCGTTTACTCCTATACCTACCGCTGGCAGGACGGCGGAAACAAGATTGTTAATGCGACATTCTCGCGTGCGAACCATCTGAACAACCCTGCGGCGCAGCTTGCGCTCGTCGAGGTGGAGATCAGCATGAGCAAGCCAGTTGGGCAGCGCACAGTGAAGTAATGCGGGGCAGGCGGACCAGATTCATTTTATCGATGAAATCTTGAATTGCGCGCCCGACTTTGCTATAATGAATCCGTTCGGCTGATTGCCGATGGTTTTGACAGAAAAGGAGTATTTATTCATGATCAAACTTGAGCAGAAGCAGGTTAAGATTATCAGCATCCTCATTGCCGTGGTCTTTGTCGGCTCGGTGGTTGCGCTTGCGCTCACGCAGAGCGGATCGGGCATTGCCTCGGCGGCCAGCTCCGCTGTGGGCGTTGTGGACTATCGTCAGGTCGGCAGCCAGCATCCGCAGCTCGCGGCGGCGAATGCTGAGATGCAGAAGGCTTCGCAGGAAGCACAGTCGGATTTTGAGACGAAGTCTGCGAACATGAACGATCAGGAGAAGTCGGACTACTATCAGCAGACAATGCAGCGCCTCCAGCAGAAGAATGAAGAGCTGATGGAGCCGATTGAGAAGAGCATTCAGGACGCGGTTAAGAGCGTTGCCGAGAAAAAGGGACTCTCGGTCGTCATCGAGAAGGGCGCTGTGGTCTACGGTGGTCAGGACATCACGCAGGATGTCATCAAACAGTTGGGGAAATAATCGCACGAGATGCGCATATGTACCGGGCAGCGCGCTGCTCGGTACATTTTTATAGCAGGAGATAAAGGGAGGGCGGCGCATGCCGGAGCTTTGGAAAACGAGGCGCAGGGAGATCCTCGCGGGCGGTGCTTGCCTTTTGCTCCTCCTTGCTGTGTTCCTCTTCATGCCGCGGCATGAAGGAACGGAAGAGCCCAGCGATATTGGAACCATGCGCATCGAAGAGGTTCTCGCGGCTCATCCGTCCTATGGGCAGCTGCAGGAACTGCGTGCCGAGGAGCGCAGCTTGACACTGCTTGTGCGGGATATGCCTGCACCGCCTGAGATCAAGCCGCCGGAGGCGGAGGCTGCGCCGTTTGATGACTCCGTTTGGCAGAAGAACGCGCAGACGGTCATCTCGACGCGCGTCGAACTCGAGCGTGAGCGGAAGCGCCTGGCTGAGGTCTACCGCAAGCAGACAGAGGCGGACTATGAGGCACGCAAAAAGGCAATCGACGACGAGTATCTGAACGCCATTCTGAACATCAACCTCAAGATCGACAATCAGCGTGCCATGCATGGTCCGCGCGTCTCAGAGGAGGAGCTTGCCGCCGAGCGCGCCGTATGGGAACGGGATCGCGAGGAACTCAAGCGCGAACGCGGAGCACGTCAGATGGCACTCTATCGCGAGTGGCAGGCGCAGATTCGCGCGCGCGTCGCCGCACGCATCGAGCCGCAGCAGGCAGCATGGACGAGACGTGCGCAGGAGACGATCGACGCGCAGAAGGCAGAGGCAGAGCGCCTGCAGAAAGAAGCGCAAAGCCGCAATGCAGACGAGATGGAGCGCGCCCTCAAAGAACGCGAGGAGAACTCTGCGGCTGCGAAGCGTGCGCTGCGTCTTGCAGCCGTACGCAATGAAGCGGATGCGCTCGAGGCGCAGATCTGGCGCGATGTACGCAGCCGTGCGGCGAAACTTGCGATCATGCACCACTTTTCTCTGGTGCTTGCATCTCCGGAGGAGAGCGCGGGAGCGTCTCTGCCCGCCGCCGAGCTCTTTGCTGTACGCCGTTTTGCGCCGCTTATCGCAAATACGGCGACGGATGTGACGGCGGAGATGGTGCATGAGATGCAGAGCATCAAAGGATGACACAGTGAAAGGATTTATACATATGAATTATTTCGGTAAGGCAGCGGCAGCGGTTCTTCTCGCGGCGAGTGTATTGACTGCGGGCTGCGGTCAGGTACATGTCGGTACGCTGGACCGTGAGCGTGTGCAGGAGGAGGCGCCCCAGCTGAAGGCTGTGGTCGATGAGGCGAACGCCAAGCTCACGGAGGCGCAGCAGGAAGCGCAGGCGAAGTTCGCGGCGAATCCGAAGATGACGGCGGAGGAGTCGCAGCAGCTCCAGATAGAGACGCAGCGCAAGATGGCGGGGCTCAATCAGATGTACAGTATTCAGCTTGAGCAGAAGCTGAACACGGCCATAGAGGATGTCGTAAAGAATAAGAAGCTGGACGTCGTGATGGACAGCTCCGACAGATATCCGAGCGTACTCTCGGGCGGCTTGGACATCACCGACGAAGTGATTGAGAAACTCCAGTAAAAGGAGCATGAAGCATGGAAAAGACAGTCAATGCGATCGCGGCGCTTGTCGGCGGCACGGTCCATGGCGACGGCACGCGCATGATACGCGGCCTCGCCTCCCTTGACGAGGCGGGGGCGAATGATCTTGCCTTTGCCGTGCCGCCGCATATCGATGCGGCGCGCGCGGGCGCAAAGGCGGGCGCACTCCTTCTTCCAAAGGGAACCGAGGGCTTTTCCTGCCCTGTGATCTTTGTCGAGGATCCGAAGGCGGCATTTGCAAAGCTCCTCACGAGCTTTACTCCGCCGATCGAGCATGTCGTCGGCGTCAGCGATGAGGCTTATATCGGATGTGATGTTCAGATCGGGGAGGGCGTGACGATCCTGCCCTTTGCCTATATCGACGACCATGCCGTCCTCGGCGCGGGCGTAACCGTTTATCCCCATGCCTATATCGGACAATACAGCGAGATCGGCGATCATACCGTTATCTATCCGAATGCGACGGTGCGCGAGCACTGCCGCATCGGCGCGCGCTGCACGATTCACAGCTCCGCCGTCATCGGTGCAGACGGCTTCGGCTTTACGACCGAAGCGGGCGTGCATACGAAGGTCCCGCAGGTCGGCGGCGTCGTCATTGAGGACGACGTGGAGATCGGCGCACATGTCGGCATTGACCGTGCAACGCTTGGCGCGACCGTCATCGGCAAGGGGACGAAGATCGACAATCTCGTGCACATCGGGCACAACTGCAGCATCGGAGCAAACTGCCTCATCGTCGCCCAGACCGGTATCTCCGGCTCGACAAAGGTCGGACACAACGTCACCTTCGGCGGGCAGGTCGGCACGGTCGGCCATATCAATATCGGTGCGAACTCGGTCTACGCTGCGCGTTCCGGCATCATCGCCGATATGCCGGAGGGGGTTTTCTGCGCGGGATTTCCCGTTCAGCCCCATACCGAATGGCTGCGCGTACAGGCTGCGATCCGGCGCCTGCCCGATCTGGCGAAAAAGGTAAAATCCCTCGAACGAGAACTCGAACAGCTGCGCGGGAAGGACTGAGATGCTTTCCTATTATGCCGTGAAACTGCTCAGCCGCATCATCTGTCTGCTGCCGCACGGGACTGCCATGGCATTGGGCGAGCTTCTTGCACGGCTTGCGTGGCATTTTATCCCTGCAAAGCGAAAGACACTTGCATGCGGGCAGGTCATGCGCTGCCTCGGTGTATCGGAAGACGAGGCGGACCGCATTGCACGCGCGAGCAGCCTGCGGTTCGGCCCCATGCTGATGGAGGTCCTGCGCTTCCCGGTCATGAAGCCGCGCATGAGCGACTATGTTACGATCGAGGGTGCCGCAGACGAGGTGCGCACGGCCATCGCGGCGGGGAAGGGCGCGATCTTTGCCACGTCCCACAGCGGCAACTGGGAGCTCATGGGCGGCGCATTCGCCTGCGCGGGATTCCCGCTCGTCGGCGTTGCAAAGCGGCAGAGCTCGGCGGGGATGGATCGCTTCATCAACGAGTACCGCGCGCTCGTCGGGATGCACGTCACCTATCGGACGGGCGTACGCGAGATGTTCCGCATGATCGGCGAGGGATGGATCATCGGACTCCTCAGCGATCAGGATCCGTCTCTGCGCGACGGCGTTATCGTCGACTTCTTTGGGCAGAAGACGAATGCTTTTACAGGCGCGGCTGCCATTGCACGGCGCTGCGAAGTGCCGATCTTCCCCGTTTTCATGCATCGCGAGCCAAGCGGCCATCACATCCTGACGGTGGAGCCCGGGATATTTGTCGAAAAGACCGATGATCGCGCTGCCGATGTGCGCCGTGTGACGCAGACGATCAACACGCGGATCGAGGAATGGATTCGAAAGTATCCTGAGGAATGGTTCTGGCTGCACGATCGTTGGAAGTCCCTCCGGGAAAATCCTGAATGGAAATAAAAAGAACTTCTGCATGAGCAAAATGTTCATGCAGAAGTTCTTTTTGTATTGGTTCAGTCATAGCGCATCAGCGACTCGACACGGATCGTACCGCTTTGCTTTGAGGACGATACGGGCGGGGGAGTCTCGGCGGCCACAGAGGCTTTTTCCTGCTCCTGCGCATCTGTTGCGGATACGGTCTCTGTCTCCAGAATCCCCGCGCGCGCAGCAATGTCGGAGAGAATCTCGCTCGCTGCGGGTGCGTTGGAATCCGGCGTCGGTGCCGCAGTGCTCGGGTTCCCCAATGGAGTGAATATGACCTCAAGAGTGTCTCCCGTTCGTATGGGGCTTGTAAAGTCGGCCTTGACGCCATTGACGAGGATCGCAAAAGAAACGCGGCTGGTTGCCGGCGGCGGCGTGAAGCCGACCGCGAGAAGCGCTTCACTGACGTTGGCACTGCCCGTTCCCTTTTGATAGGCAATGACGGCGCCGTCCTCGACGACGGTGCCGGGCGATGCTGCGCGTCCGTTGATTGTGAGTGCAAAGCCGGAGGCAGGTACCTGATGCTCCTTGCCCTCGTATGTGATGACTGCATATGATCCGGCGACGGAGAGATCAAGGACGGATTCGATCGTCGGGGCATCGGCCTCCTCATACGTGACGGCATCACCCTCACGCAGCACGCTCGAGAGGGATGCTGCTGCTCCGTTCAGTGTGATCTTTGGGGGAGCGGAGAAGCGGCGCGTTTCACCGTTCAGCGTATAAGAGATGCCTCGTCCCGCAGGAGGGAGATTCATCGCATGGAGCATTTCGCCGAGCGTGCGTTCCGGGTGCGTGACGATCGAATCGCCGTCGCATAGGACAGGATCGCCGCTTGGCGTGTCGTCGTTGAGGAGGATGCTTGCAGCCACATCTGTCTTTGCCCCGTTGAGGAGAATCGTATAGCTGTCCGTGGAGCCGATGACTTCGCTCAGATGAATCTCAGGCTGGCGGCCGTCTTCTCCCGCGACAAGCTTGATGCGGCAGTCGTCGTGGATGGGGGTATCGAGAGTTGCGCTTTTGCCGTCAACGGTGATCTGCGCGAGCGTACCCATCGTTCCCGGAAAACTGCGCCGCTCTCCGTTTACCGTGATGACAAGACCCATGCCGGGGCGCCCGTTGTATTTGCGCAGATTGATGCCCGCGGCGAGGAGGGCGTCGGAAACGTTGAGCGCGCGGAAATTGAACAGACTGTATTCGATGTCGTTGATCCAGACGGCGAGAAAATGCAGTGTGTTGATCGAAGCGATCTTGAGGATGCCGAGCGGGGTCACTGCATCGGGGGCATGCAGTTCCGGGGGAAGATCCGCGATGCCGTCGACTTCCTCCGGCTGACGGACAGCGACACGCCCTGCGGGAATGTCAAGCGCCTCTGCAACAAGCTCCGGAATCATCGGCGTGAGTGCCCCGCCGCCTACGAGCATGACGGCCTGCGGAGGTTCGCCGTTGAGTTCGAGAACCTGCTTTGCAATCGCGTCCGCGAGATTTTCAACGCCGGGCTTGATCGCGGCGACGACCTGTTCGGCGGTGAGCGAGAGCTTCATGCCGAGAATATCGGTGAAGGAGACGTCCTGACCGTCGGCCGTTTTGCGCTTGATATCCTCAGCGATGTTGAAATCGAGCAGATATTCACGCGAGATCGCCTCGGTGACCTCGTCACCCGCCATCGGCACCATGCCGTAGGCGATGACGGAGCCGCCGCGTGTAATGGCAACATCGGATGTGCCCGCGCCGATATCCACGAGGACGAGATTCAGATGGCGCATCGTCGGCGGGATGAGGACGTTGATGCCGGCGATCGGTTCGAGCGTGAGAGCCTGCATCTCCAGATGGGCTTCGCGCAGAGCCGACTGCATGGAGTCAACGACCTGCCGCGGGAGGAATGTGGCAATGACGGTCGCCTGTGCTTTGCGTCCGCGCTGTCCGACGAGCGTCTTGAGATCGTTGCCGTCGAGGGTATAGCGGATCGTGCTGTATCCGACACAGTAATAGCGCGTCGGATCGTCGACGGTGTGGGAATGGGCAAGCCTGCGCTGTGCTTCCTGCACGCCTGCGAAGTCGAGGTCGCGCTGCTGTGCGGGTGTGATAATGCCTGTGACATCCTGCTCGGCCTCTGCCGTCATCGTATAGAGCGCACGCCCGGCAGCGGCCACGGCGACACTGTGCAGCGTGCCCGTGCGTTCGGTCAGACGGCGCTTGACCTCGCGGATGACAGCGGCAACCTGCGGCACATCGTGAATCTGCCCGTCCAGCATCGCGCGCGTCTTGTGCTCCATGCGCTCGGTAGCGAGGATATGGAGCATGCCGTCCCGCTGTTCGGCGACGATGCCGATGACGCTGCGTGTCCCAATGTCAAGCGCAAAGACGAGTTCGGAAGGGCGATCGTGCCGCTCTGCCTTCTGCGTCTGCGCAGATGCGTTCTTTTTCGGGCGGCCGCGTTTTTTTGCAGAGACTTCCGCCGCCGCTGTCTCCTGCACGCGTTTTCTCGGGCGGCCGCGGCGCTTTGCAGGCATATCCTCCGCGGATACATCTTCGCTTGTTTTATTCAGATCCGACATCTCGTTCTCCCCTGTAAACAATGTATACTATTGTATTTATTCGTGTCTTTTTGAAAAAATCCTCCCCGTCGTATGTGCTAAGTGCATACAAAAAGGTCAGAACAAAACCGCCGCATGGACAATTCCGCTCTGACCTCAAGAGAGGTGTCTGAAATGCCGTATGACTTATATGTCTATACCTGCGTAGAGCAGGTGGGTACCCTAAGTCCGGCTGCGGCGTTCACCGAGGTGCATCGCGTTCACCGAAATCAATTCGGATTCCCTGAAAGATCTGTAGGTTAGACATTGCTAAGGCATACGCACATCTAAGGCGCTCCTCCTTGTAATCATGATAGCATAAAAAAAAGTGAGCCGCAAGACTTGACAAATACGGGAACAACAATATCGTTGAAATGATATGAAATCTGTTTTTTCCGAAAACTGCATCGAAATACATTCCTACCTCTTTTCCTATGGAAAATCCCGTGTTATAATATGCATAAGAATATGGAAAGTTCCAATTTTTACTGGAAAGCTGGTGTGACGGAGATGGCAAATGTTCGTGATGCGGTGAATGCGGTCATTGCCGCAATTATGGCGCAGAAAGATTATTTGACGGCATTGGACGCAAAGACAGGGGATGGAGACCACGGCCTCAATATGGCGCGAGGATTCACCGCTGCGCAGGAGAGGCTCGCGGAGCTGCCCGGTGATGCGCCGGTACAGGATGTGCTTCATCATATCGGGCGCGCGTTCATCGAGAATGTCGGCGGCGCTGCAGGTCCTCTCTACGGAATTGCATTCGTGCGTGCCGGCGAGGCTGTGAACGCTAAGACGCGGCTCGACGTGGCGAGTTTTGAAAAACTCTTCACAGCCGGCATTGAGGCCATTCAGCGCCGCGGGCGTGCCGAGTACGGAGACAAGACAATGCTCGATGCGCTGATCCCGATTCGCGATGCTTTTCGCTCGGAGAATGCGGATGGGAAGAGCCTGCGCGAATGCCTCGAGGACGCACTGGATGCCGGGCGCGCGGGGGCGGAGTATACGAAGACGATCGCCGCGCGGCGCGGACGAGCCGCCATCATCGGCGCGCGCAGCATCGGCGTCGAGGACCCGGGCGCGATGAGCTCTCTCATCATGTTCCGCGCCCTCTGCAGTTATCTGCGCGGCTGATGATATTGGAGTTTGGGGGAAAACAGCTTGATAAACACGGAGATTCGTACCCGTTTCGCGCCCAGTCCTACGGGCTATATGCACATCGGCAATCTGCGCACGGCACTCTATGCCTGGCTGTTTGCGCGTGCAAATGACGGGACGTTCATCCTGCGCATTGAGGATACCGACCGCAGCCGCTACGTTGCGGATGCAGTGGAGTTCATTCGCCGCACGCTCGATGCGGCGGGGATTGTTCCTGATGAAGGGCCCGACGGCATCGGCGGGGATTACGGGCCGTACGTTCAGAGCGAACGCATGGAGATCTACAAAAAATATGCCGAGCAGCTCGTCGAAAGCGGACACGCCTACCGCTGCTTCTGCAATCATACGGAAGAGGCAGCTCCTGTGGACGGGGAGAAGTCGTTCGGCGGCTATCCGCGCACGTGCCGCGAACTCAGTCCGGAGGAGATACAGGCGCATCTCGATCGAGGCGATGCGTACGTGATTCGTCAGAAGATGCCGCTCGTCGGCGAGACCACCTTCTATGATGTGCTCCACGGCAATGTCACGATTCCGAACGCGGAGCTCGAGGATCAGGTGCTCCTCAAGCGCGACGGCATGCCGACCTATAACTTTGCCAACGTGATCGACGATCATCTGATGAAGGTGTCGCACATCATCCGCGGAACCGAGTTCATCACCTCGACGCCGAAGCACGTGCTCCTCTACGAGGCCTTCGGCTGGACGCCGCCCGTATTCGTTCATCTGGCTCCCGTCATGGGACGTGACGATGCGACGAGCAAGATCAGCAAGCTCTCAAAGCGGCACGGCGCGACGAGCTTCGACGATCTCGTAAAAATGGGATATCCCGCCGCCGCGATTGTGAACTATGTGGCGCTGCTCGGCTGGAGTCCGAAGACAACGAATCAGGAAGTCTTTTCGATGGACGAGCTGATTGAGGCATTCTCGCTCGAGGGGCTGTCGAAGTCGCCGGCCGTATTCGACTACGACAAGCTCGGCTGGATGAGCGGCGAGTATTTCAAGGCAATGACGGACGAGGAGTTCGCTGCGGCCGCGCGCCCCTTTGCCGGAGCATTGCCCGCACGTTTGGAGGAACAGTGGCCGGCGGTTGCGCATCTCCTGCGTACGCGTGTGGAGAAGCTCGGTGACGTGCGCCCGGCAATCGAATTCCTCATTGAGCCGCCGCCCTTTGATGCGGGCCTCTACGAGAATAAGCGCAACAAGGTCACCCCGGGTGCGGCACGAGAACTTCTGCCCGAACTCATCGGGATTCTCGAAGCGCTTCCGGCGGAGCGGTGGGAGAACGATCTCCTCTACGCGCTGCTCGAGGAGTGCATCGAGCGTGAAGGATGGAAGAAGGGGACCGTCATGTGGATTCTGCGCGTCGCGGCTGCAGGGCAGCAGGTGACGCCGGGCGGCGCGACCGAAATCCTCGCGATTCTCGGACGGGAGACTGGGCTCGAACGGCTTCGCTCGGCGCTTGAACAGCTCTCGGCGTAAGACTCGGCCGGAGAAAAAAGCGCTTGCTTTTTTAGGGACCCTATGATATAGTAACTCCTGTTGACATATGTGGCGCCTTCGTCAAGTGGTTAAGACACCGCCCTCTCACGGCGGGTTCATGGGTTCGAATCCCATAGGCGTCACCAATTCATCGGCGCCTTCGTCAAGTGGTTAAGACACCGCCCTCTCACGGCGGGTTCATGGGTTCGAATCCCATAGGCGTCACCATCGCAATGAAATAGGAGCTGCAGGGCAGCTCCTTTTATGTTATTTATGGAAGAACAGTTCTTCTGCGCTTCCTGTGGAGAACTGCGGGGAATGTGATGCTTTTTTTGTCTATGCTCCTTATGGGTGGGATCATCGGATTCGTTGGGGCGGGCGGCAGCGGCGTGATCATCACGCTGCTCGTCGTCGGGTTCGGCGTTCCCATCCATCAGGCGCTCGCCGTTGCGCTCGGATCCATGGCGTTCACCACACTTTCGGGCGCAGTCAGTCACTATCGCGAGCATGAGGTCGTTCCTCTCACGGGGGCCGTTCTCGGTATGGGCGGACTGATCGGGGCGCTGATCGGCGCCGTGATTTCAAACCATATGGAGGCGCCGCATCTGAGCCTCTTTACAGGATTTATGCTGCTCTCGAGTGCGGTCCTCCTCTATCTGCGCATCTATCGGGCGGAGTGGCTGGGACGGCAGATTCCTGTGCGGGAGGAACTCTTAACCGGGCGGCGGCTCTATCTCTGCGGATTGCCGATCGGCTTCATCTGCGGCGTCCTCTCGGGCGCGTTCGGCATCGGATCCGCGGCATATATCCAGATTGCGCTGATGGTCGTGTTCGGGGTGCCGCTTCTGCAGGCAATCGGGACAACGATGATGATCATCGTACCGATCTCTGTCAGCGGCGGGATCGGCTATATTCTTTACGGACAGCTTGAACTGCAGCTCTTTATCCAGACGCTCGTTGGGCTCTCAGTCGGTTCATATTTCGGGGCGAAGCTCACGCATCTCGCACCGCTGCCTGTGCTGCGCTTCTGGATTGTTGCCCTGCCGGCGATCGGAGGGACGATCATGGTGCTCTTTCGATAGGATGCTGTGAATTGTTGGAGGGAAATATATGAGGAAGTTTCTGGCGCTGGTGCTTCTTTTGACGACTGCGGCAGCGCTTATCGGCTGCGGCGAAAATTCCGTGGAGGACCGCAAGGAGCAGGCGAAGTATCGGCGCATTACGCCGGATGAGGCGCAGGTGCTGATGAAGCAGGAGCAGGACTATTTGATCCTCGACGTGCGCTCGCCGGAGGAGTATGCGCAGGGGCACATCCCGCATGCGATCAACATCCCGATCGAACGTATCGGAGATGTGCCGCCGAAGGAGCTGCCGGATCGGAATCAGACGATCTTTGTCTACTGTTCCAAGGGCGTTCGCAGCATGAATGTATCCAATCGGCTTGCGCACATGGGCTATAAGAACATTGTTGAGATGGGCGGCCTGCAGGACTGGAACGGGGAGCTTGTGAAGTGATTTTTGTTTTGATATGCGAGGCATTCTTATGTTAAAGTTTTTTACGGTTTTGACGTTTGCTGTTTTAACGCTCGGCATCTTTGGATGCGGCGGCGCGCAGCCCTCCCAGGCTGCGGATGGAAAGGAGCAGGCCATGGCGGCATTTCGGCGCGTCTCCTCCGATGAGGCGGCAAAGATGATGACGGAGGAGAAGGACTATCTGATTCTGGATGTGCGGACGGCGGCGGAATATGCCGGCGGGCACCTTCCGAATGCAGTCAATGTCCCGAATGAGTCCATCGGCACGACACCTCCGAAGGAGCTGCCGGACAAGGGGCAGATGATCTTCGTTTACTGCCGGAGCGGTGCGCGCAGTCAGCAGGCGGCGCAGAAACTTGCGGCGATGGGCTACATAAACATCATTGAGATGGGCGGCATCAATGACTGGCACGGGGAAGTCGTGAAGTAAAATCTCCGAAACGACAAGAATCTCCCGAGACGGCAAGGTCTCGGGAGATTCTTTTTGTGTCTTACGCTTTATTCTTTTGCTTCTTCAAGTTTCGGCTTCGTAAAGAAGAGGATCAAGACGATGATGCCCGCACCGAGCAGCATGTCCAGTACATACCAGAGCTTTCCGTCCACGACGCCGGTGATGGCGACGACGCCGCCGAAGGCGACGATGGAGGTGATGCCGTGCAGCATGCCGACGGCTCCGGCGATGGACGTGCCGATCGCACAGGCAATCCATGTGCGGCGGAAGTCCTTGCCGGCGAAGGGAATCGCCCCCTCCGTGATGCCCGCAGACGAGAGGAAGAGCGCGGAGATGCCGAGCTGGCGATCCGCCGCGTCATATCGACTGCGCAGGATGAATGCGGCGAGCCCCATGCCGAGCGGCGGGATGGCGCAGCACATGCGGAACACGCCGTTCGGCCCGAGAATTCCCTCGGCCATCAGCGCCAGAGTAAATGCCGTGGCGGCCTTGCTGCATGCACCGCCGAAGTCTGCGGCCGCCAGGAGGCCGATGCCGATGCCGAGCGCCATCGCACCGGCGCCGTTCAGCTGATACATGACCTGAATCATGAACTGTACGAAGGCGTTCAGCGGAACGGTCAGAAGATAGATGTAGAACAGACCCAGAATGAGCGTTGTAAAGAGCGGAATGAGGAAGGTCGGCATCATGGGCTGTAGAACATCCGGAACGGGGAACTTCTTCAGCCAACGGACGAAGTAGCCCACGAGAAAGCCGAGGAGCAGCGCGCCGAGAAATCCCGTTGCAATGTGAGATTCGCCCATGGGCGTGTTGGCGGCGTGGCCGAGGATGAAGCCGGGGGCAATCGCCGCCTTGCTGCCGATGGCGTAGGCGATGTAGGCACACAGCACAGGCACCATCATTGAGAATCCAGCCATGCCGAGATCGTATACGTTCTGCCAGAACTGGCTGCTCGGGATGATGCGGCCGTCCTCGACCGTACCCGTAATGAGCGTAAAGGAGAAGAGCATTCCTCCCGCGATGATGACCGGCAGGAAGTATGAAATACCGGTGTTGAAGTAGCGGAAGAGCTCTGCGCCAAGGCTGGTCTTTTTCTCCGAGGCAGAGCGCGCGGAACGGGCGGCACTGCTCTTCGTTTGCACAGCCTCAGGCGCACTCGATGCCGCGATGCTTTCCGCGCGGTCAATCAGCTCCGCCGTTTTCTTAATGGCATCGCCGGGCGTAACATCGAGAACTCTGCCTGCCGCGCGCTTGGAATCAAACCGCTCGGACATCTCGACACTGACGGCAACGGCGAGAATGACGACATCGGCAGCATCAATCTCCTCCTGGGACAGTTCATTGTCGATGCCCATGCCGCCCTGCGTCTCGATCTTGCAGTCGATGCCGCGCTTCTTGCACTCCTGCTCGAGCGCCTCCTGCGCCATATAGGTATGCGCAATGCCTGCGGTACAGGCGGATATGCCTACGATCTTCATCGGAAATCCTCCTCAATCTCTTGCAGCAGCTGGTAGACTTCCTTCTCGGAGGCTGCCTCCGAGAGCTTTTGCCGAAATGATTCGTGGATCAGTTTCTTGCTGAGCGCCGCCAGAATCTTCAAGTGCAGATTGTTGTTCTGCTCCCCGTCAGCAGCCTGCGGCACGCCAATCAGGAAAACGATGCGTGCATCTTCGCCGGGTTCTGCTCCCCAGGGGACGGGGACGTTCAGCCGGGCAAAGGCGACGAACGCCTCGCCGACGCCCTCCGATTTCGCATGCGGCATGGCAACGCCGTCGATCGTGTAGGTCGCGAACGAAGCTTCACGCTCCAAAACCGCCTGCTCATAGCGATCGGCATCCACGATGCGGCTGTTTTCCAGATGGGTCAGACAGCGGATGACGTCTTCCTTTGCCGCAAAAGAATCTTCCGGAAAAACAATCAGCTTTTCATCAAACAAGATCATCGATCCTTTCTTATGAGTACATATCCTATGCAGGAGTCCGGCGAGGAACTGTCTGCTCGCCATAGGAAGAGCACTTTGCGCATGCGGAGAACATGCCGCGCCGTTACTTCCAGACGGACTCCGCGATCTCCTTGATGAAGCGCAGCTTGTTCCACTGCTCTTCCTCCGTCAGGATGTTGCCCTCTTCTGTCGAGGAGAAGCCGCACTGGGGACTGAGGCAGAGCTGATCGAGCGGGACGTGCTTTGCCGCCTCGTGAATGCGCGCGACAATATCCTCTCGCTTTTCCAGCGTGCCGGATTTCGACGTGACAAGTCCGAGCACGACGCGCTGATCCTTGATGAAATCCAGCGGTGCGAATCCGCCCGCACGGTCAGAGTCGTACTCCAGGAAGAAGCCGTCGATGCGGCAGCCGCCGAAGAGAATCTCTGCGACCGGTTCATAGCCGCCGGACGAGAACCACGTCGAGCGGAAGTTGCCGCGGCAGATGTGCATGGTGATCGTCATATCCGCGGGCTTTGCCTCGAGCGCGCGGTTGATCATCGCGACATAGGCGCATTCGATGCGGTCGAGGTCGAATCCGCGTGCCTCATATGCCGCGCGCTTTTCAGGATCGCAGAACTCGCCCCAGGAGGTGTCGTCGAGCTGCAGATAGCGGCAGCCCGCCTCGTAGAATGCGCGGATTGCCTTCTGATAGGCGAGGGCAATGTCCTCGAAGAGAGCATCCTCGTTCTCGTAGCGCGGGATCGGCGCATAGTCCGTCGCGCGCACGCAGCAGATGAGGTGCAGCATGCTCGGCGAGGGGATCGTCATCTTTGCGAGCGCATCGCCGGCGAGGCCGTTCAAAAAGCGGAAGTGCTCGAGGAACGGATGCGAGCCGAAGTCTACCTTGTCCGTGATCTTTACAGTTGCCGCCTTCGGCTGCGCACCCTTGAACGCGACGGACCAATGCGCCGCTCCGATCTCCTCCACGCCGCCGAGTGCTGCGAGGAAATCGAGATGCCAGTAACGCCGACGGAACTCACCGTCCGTAACGGCGCGCAGACCGACTTCCTTCTCCTTTGCGACAAGATCGCGGATCGCTGCGTCCTCTGCCTGCCGCAGCTCCTCTGCCGCGGCGTTTCCTGCCGCATAGGCCTCGCGCATTTTCATGAGCGCGGCGGGGCGCAGAAAACTGCCTACAATATCGTAGCGAAAAGGTGCCTTTGTATGGTTCATAACAAATCCTCCTACTGTTTTGGTCCTTCGATATCCGCACCTTTCTCGTGCGGATAATTCATTGTAACACAGAATACCATCGATGTGTTGTTCTTGAAGCACAAAAATAACGGCAGTTTTTTCAGTATCTCTCGAGTGCCTTTGCATTGAGAATCGAAAAAAGGAAATTTTGTGATAAAATCAGAAGATGAGGGATCTCACCGGGGCATGCGTCTTGCCCTGTCAGATGTGTGTATGCTATAATACTTTTATTATTTGTGTAGAATTGAGGAGAGTGCGGCGCGCATGAGAGGTGTAGAGGCGGTTCTGGCATGTCTACGGGAGCAGGGCGTGGACACGTTGTTCGGCTATCCGGGCGGGATGATCTTGCCGCTTTATGATGCTCTCTACGGACAGAAGGAGATTCGTCAGATCCTCGTGACGCATGAGCAGAATGCCGCACACGCGGCGGACGGCTATGCACGCGCAACGGGCCGCGTCGGCGTCTGCATCGCGACATCGGGACCGGGCGCGACAAATCTCGTCACGGGACTTGCGACGGCGTATATGGACTCGATCCCGCTGGTCGCGATCACGGGGCAGGTGGATATCGCCATGCTCGGCCGCGATGCGTTCCAGGAGACGGATATCCTTGATGTGACGATGCCCGTGACGAAGCATAACTATAAGATCAAGGATGCGGCGGATCTCGTGCCGACGATCCGCCGGGCATTTGAGCTCGCGCGCAGCGGACGCCCGGGGCCGGTGCTGATTGATGTGCCGCGCAATCTCTTCTTTGAAGAGGTCGCCTATACGGCCGAGGAACCGCGTGTCTATGCACCGGGGAAGCCGGACGCGGACTTTATCATCTGCGCGGCGGAGGCGGCGGCGGAGATCGTGCGCGCGGAGCGCCCGCTCGTGATTGTGGGCGGCGGCGTGATCTCGGCGGGGACATCGGCGGAAGTTGCGGCCTTTATTGAGAAATACCATCTGCCTGTGGTGCATACACTGATGGGCATGGGGGCCCTGCCGAGCAGCCATCCGCAGATGCTCGGCTTTGCCGGGATGCACGGGGAGAAAGCGGCGAACTATGCGATCGGTGCCGCCGATCTCGTCATTGCGCTCGGCAGCCGCTTTGCCGATCGGCAGACCGGCAATCTCAGCAAGTATATGGCGGACCGCAAGTTTATCCACATCGACATTGATCCTGCGGAGATCGACAAGAATGTCGAGAACAGCCTTGGTCTGGCGGGCGACATGCGGACGATTCTGAAGCTGCTTATGCGCCAAGCGCCAAAGAGCGACCTCTCTGCGTGGTGGGCACAGATCCGCACGTGGCAGGAGGAGCACGACTACGACTACCATGTCGGGCGCCTGACGGTGCCGTGGGCGCTGCACCAGATTGCGCAGAACACGGCGGGCAAGGCGTACGCCTATGCGACGGATGTGGGGCAGCACCAGATGTGGGCGGCACTCCATCTGCGCGTGGAGGAGCCGCGGACGTGGCTGACCTCGGGCGGCCTCGGCACGATGGGCTACGGACTGCCTGCGGCGATGGGGGCGCAGATCGCGTGGGGCGAGAGCCGCCGCGTGATTCACATTGCAGGCGACGGCGGCATCAAGATGACGGGCAATGAGTACTATACGATCGCGCGCCTCGGTCTGCCCATACTCTCAATCCTTGTAAACAACCGCAGCCTCGGCATGATCCGTCAGCTGCAGAAGGTGCTCTACGACGAGCGCTACATCGCATGCGAACTCGATCATGCGATGGACTACGTGAAATACGCGGAGAGTTTCGGCATCAAGGCGGTGCGCGTCGCGACGCAGGAGGAGTTCGCGGCGGCGCTCTCCGGTGCGCTCGAGGACCGAACACATCCGCGCGTGATTGTGATGGATGTGTGGCGCAGTTTCGTGGAGCCGATGACGAAAGGCGGTGCGCGCATTGATGAGTTTGTCGACTTTAAGTAAACGTCTGCCGGCTGCGCGCGGTCAGCAGGGATTTTCTCTTCTCTCGACGCTGCTGGCCGTGATGATCCTCGCGGTGATTCTCGCGATTGCCGTGCCGCGCTTCTCGTCTGCAATCGCAACGGCGAATACGGTCAAGGTGCAGGCCGATCTCACGGCGCTTGATACGGCGATCGTGCTCTACCAGACGGCAAAGGGGAAAGCCCCCGGCAGCATCGACGATCTGACGGAGTATGTGACGGATCTCAAGAATCTCAAACCGCCGTCGGGCAGTGTGCGCGTCGGCGATCAGGAAGTCTCGATGGAAAACGCGGCGTATAAAGTGGAGAAGAAGGCCGGTGTCTGGCGCGCGACCTGTGCGGGGCGCACGGCGGAGGAGTATCACGCGAAGCAGTGAGGAGGAGCGGGGAATATGCTGGAAAGGGCGGCGCAGCTTTTTCCCGCACGGCGTGAGGGGATTTTGCTCCTCGTCTTTTGGCTGCTTGCTGAGTTCGGCATTATTTTTTCTGCGGGGATGGGTATGCGCAGCGTCTGCGGAGGAATTTTCGCGGCGGCGCTTCTGTGGCTCTCCTTTTTGGATCTGCGGGACGGCATGCTCTATGACTGTATTACACTGCCGTTTGCGGCGCTCGGACTTATTTTTTCGATGGCCGGGGTTGGATCTGTGACGGATGCGATGATTGGCGGGACGCTTTGCGGCGTCTTATTTTATTGCTTGTATATCGCCGCGCGCGGCGGTCTCGGCGGCGGGGATGTGAAGTTTGCCGCGGGGCTCGGCCTTTGGCTCGGCTGGGAGGCGGCGGTGATCGCGCTCTGGATCGCATTTATGCTCGGCGGCACGGCAGCGGCGGTCCTTCTCATCACGGGCCGCAGGAAGCGGCACGATGGAATTCCGTTCGGCCCGTTTTTGGCGCTGGGTGGATACATTGGCTTTATTGCCGGCGATTATCTCTGGCGCCTCTACTGGGGGACGGGGTGATGCGCTGCCGGCAGGAGCGGGGGATTGTTCTGTTGAACATATTGCTCGCACTCTCCATTTTCGCCGTGCTGCTCTCGACGGTGCTTCCGGCGGCGCGTTCCATCTACGCGCATGCGGCGGTGGAGTATGAGGCGATGTGTCTTATCGGTGAGCTGCGCCGTGTTCAGGCGATCAGCCGCACGACGGCGATGCCGCTCTACATGATGGAGCGTCCTCTGTCCTCCGAGCGTGCACCTCAGATCCGAATGCGGTACGGGACCTACGAGCTGCATCATCCCTTTCAGCAGGACCGCGTGCATATGCTGCTGCCTTTCGTACGCATCACACAGGAGACGATGGGAGAAACGCCCGTGGCCTTCACGCGAAACGGAGATATCGAGAGGATCTGGAGCCATAATATGAAGATACGCGTCTATGCGCAGGGCTATGAGCAGGAGAGCTTGTATGTCGTGATCGACCGTGCAGCGCGGATTCGCCTGCAGAGGGGCGGGAAGGATGCAGCGGATGAAGAGGAGTGAGGAGGCCGGATGGGCGCTCTTTGAGGCTGTGATGCTCGGGCTGATCGTACTCGCTGCGGCTGCTGTGATCGGTGTATTTGCGCGCACGGCAATCCTCGAAGAACATTCTGCGGCACGCATGGACGCGGCGCTCCTCGCGCGCGGGCAGTTTTCGGCAATGGAGGCGGCGCTCGACCGTGGGATTCCTCCGACGGCCGGGGCCTCCGAGATCAGTGCGAACAATGTATCGTATACAGTACAGACAGAGGTCGTTCGGCAGGGAGATTTTCATGATGTGCATCTGCTTGTTTCGTGGCGGATTTTCGGCCGTGCAGAGACGGCTGATTTTGTACGGAGGATGAAAGAACATGTGCGGACGCAGGGAAATCTCTGAACGGCACGGCGAGGCGGGAATGCTGCTGATGGAGCTTGCGGTGAGCCTGCCTGTCTTTGTGCTGCTGCTCAGCTTCCTGGCCTTTGCGGTCGCGTGGAGTTGGCGCAGCTATCAGCGCGAAATTGCGGATGCGGAGCTGCGGCAGGAGATGCAGATCGCAGCAGCACGGATTGTGGAGTCCGCATTGCTCTCCGATCATATCCGAGAATACATGACGGGCGTCTACGAGATGCGGCAGAAAGTGCGGCGCGGCGATCAATCGGAGCAGGCTCTTGATCGCTATTGGCTGCGGAACGGTCGGATTGTGCTCAACTACGTGTCGTTTCCCATCACGGGGTCATTTGCGGGGGCGGGCGTATCTGTCTCCGCTTTCTCGATTACCCCCGATTTGTGGAATCCGCGTCTCTATCACATCGCCATAACGGGGACGAGCACGGCGACCGGGCGTACACATCGGGTCGAGACGAGCGTCTATCTGCGGGAGAACATGAGTGGATACTGAGTGCCTGCTTCGGGATGAGCGCGGTCTTACATCCGCCGTCGGCCTCTGCGCGCTGATGGTTTTGATCCTGCTTGCGCTTGCGGCAGCTCAGTTCATGCGCGGCGGGAGCAGTGTTTCCGCGGAGTATGAGCGGGAGATGCAGCTGCGCCTTGCGGCGGAGAGCGGCATCGAGACGGCGGCTGCAGGCCTGGAACGGGCGGCGGATGCCTACGGTCCGCCGCCGCGCGAAGGGCGCATGCCGATTGCGGTGGGCGAGGTTCCTGCAGCGGAAAATACAGCGCTGTCTGTCTATATCGAGGTGCCTTCGCCGGGCGAAGCGGACGGCTGCATCTATCTGGTCGCTGCTGCCATAGATGAGGGGGAGGCGCGCATGCCCGACGGAGAGAATTGGAAACGCGCGAAGATTGTCCGTGCGCTCATGGAGAAGAAGGGAGATCGCTATGTTTGGCGGCGCTGGTTCTAGTCTGCGTTGGAAGATGCGCGAAGCGGCAGGCGTCTACGTATCGGCGGATACCATCGCGCTTGTTCGCCTTTCTGCTCCCGAGGATATGGGAGGGGCGTGGATGGTATCGGAATCGTATATTGCGGAAAATCGCGGCATAGACGGCTTGGAGGCAACGACTCTTGCCTCCCGTGTGCACGAGGAACTCCTGCGCGTAGGATGGGAGAATCTGCCGCTTGCATTTGCTGTGCCCGAAGGTGCGGCGCAGACGAAGGAGCAGGAATTGCCGGCTCCGCTTGCCGCACCCGAGCTGCGGGATGCGCTCCTCTGGTCGCTGCGTGCGGCGGCGGATGCAGAAGGGATTGTGCTGCCGGCGGATATCTGCATTTGCTGTGCACCGCTTCCGGGGACATCTCCGCAGCGCTTCTGGACGGCGTGGATGGATGCGGCACGGGTACGGGAATACTTCTCTTCCTTTGCTGCCGCGGGTCTGCACCTGCGGCGGGTGACGGTCTGTCCGCCGCAGGGCGGCATCTGCGCGGAGACGATCGCACGCGCCTGCGCGCCGCAGATGCCGTGGGAGACGGCGAAGACGGAGCCGGACGAGCTTCTGCCCGCCGTCTATGCGGGCCTTCTCATGGATGCAAAAACCCCGGCGCATCTGTATTGGTCTGAACGGAAAAATCCTCTCGGATGGCTGCGCCCGCATGCGGCGTCTGTGATCGCCGCAGCGGCGACGGCGGCATTCCTTGCAGCGGCGGGCGCGGACATTGCTTCCTATGAGCAGGCACAGCGCGCGTGTACGCAGGCGGAGGAGGAACTGGCACTGCGCGGAGCGGATCTCCGGCGCATGGAAGAGTTCTCTGCGATGCACAGAGATGCCGTTCAGCACGAGCAGGCATGGATGACATTCGCGGCCGCATCTTCGCCTCTTCGCGCACTGCTCGTCCATCTGGGCGCTGCAGCGGCGGATGGAATTCGTCTCACAGGGATAACGACATCGGCGGAGCGTGTGCGCATTGAGGGAGAGGCGGAGAGTTATGAGTCGCTTTCCGCTGCAATTCGCCGCATGGAGGAGCAAAAATTTTTCTCCTCGGATCTGATGCCCGCATATGCGGGACAGGAGGGAGCGGAGGATGGACGCATCCGTTTTGTTCTGGAGACGCATTGGTAGGGAGGGGGACGATATGCAGAATCTTTCAGAGCGTCAGCGCATCGAGATCGCGCTGATCTGGGCGTGTGCCCTCCTGCTGATCTATCTGTTTGCACTCGCTCCGCTTCTGACGGCGGAACGGACGGCCGCACTTGTGCAGCGGGACCGTTCGCGCGCCCAACTTGCGCGTGTCGAGGAGTATCAGCATACGCTGCTGTCGGACGGGCAGGCAGAGGAAAAGCTGCGCGTGCGCATGGCGCGGGCTGCGGCAGCTCTGCCGAACGAGAGCGGACAGGGAGCGTTTGTTCATCGTGCGGAACAGCTTGCTCGGCGCAGCGGCGTCACCATTGAGGGGATTGTGCTGCATGCGCCGCGTGAAGAAGAGGAGATCGTCATCCGGCCGGTGGAGCTTAAATTTTACGGCGGATACTTTCAGATTCTCGATTTTCTGCGTGCCGTCCAGGAAGACGAACGTGCCGTTCAATTCGGCAGCTTCGTGCTGACGACGCAGGCACATGAACTGCACTGCACACTTACAGTGAATGTTGCGTCGCTGCATGGGGAAAATGATGAGGAACAGCTGCCGCCCGCGCGTCGGGGCGATCGAGGAGAATAGGGATTCGGGCATGCGGAGTATGCGTACGCGCGGCAGAAAATGGACAGTGTTGCAGGAAAAGGCGATATTGCATCGAATTTATTTCAAAACAGACGATATTTGTGAAACAACAGGGGGATTTGAATGAGCCATCTGCGTTTTATGACGGCCGGCGAATCGCACGGCGCGGCATTGACGGCGATTCTTGACGGCATTCCGGCGGGATTGCCCGTTGCGCGTGAGGCGATCGATGCGCAGCTTGCACGCCGTCAGCACGGCTACGGGCGCGGCGGCCGCATGAAGATCGAGACAGACCGCGTCGAGGTACTCTCGGGTCTGCGCTTCGGCGAGACGCTCGGATCTCCGATCACCTTGCAGGTGATCAATCGTGATTTTGTAAATTGGAAGGAGCGCATGGATCCGTTCGGCACGCCGACGGGGCCCAAAGTCACCGCCGTGCGCCCGGGACACGCGGATCTTGCGGGCGTGCTGAAATATGACCGGCAGGACGCACGCGATATCCTCGAGCGCTCCAGTGCGCGCGAGACGACGATGCGCGTCGCTGTCGGCGCCGTGTGCCGTCAGCTGCTTGCGGCTGTGGGCGTGACCGTCACCTCCCATGTGACGGAGATCGGCGGTGTGACGGTGGATCGCACGGTGATTCGGGATGAGGATGTCGGTGTGACGAACAGCAGCGATTTGAACTGCTGCGACCCCGCGGCTGAGACGCGGATGAAGGAGCGCATCGATGCGGCGCAGGCAGCGGGAGACACCCTCGGCGGCATCTTCGAGATCATTGTGCGCGGCCTGCCCGTCGGGCTCGGCTCGCATACGCAGTGGGATCAGCGGCTCGACGGACGCCTCGCGGGGGCGGTCATGTCGATTCAGGCGATCAAGGGCGTCGAGATCGGCGCGGGCTTTGCGTGTGCGCATGTGCCTGGCAGCCAGGTTCACGATGAACTCTTTATGGGGGAAAACGGATGCCCCTGCCGCAAGACGAACCGTGCAGGCGGGCTTGAGGGCGGCATGACGAACGGGGAGACGCTTGTCGTGCGCGCAGTGATGAAGCCCATCCCGACACTGATGGCGCCGCTGCATACCGTCGACATTGCAGCGGGTGAGGAGGTCTCAGCAAGCAAGGAGCGCAGCGACACCTGCGCTGTCCCCGCCGCCTCTGTGGTTGGCGAGGCAATGGTCTCCTTTATCCTCGCAGATGCCATCTGCACGCAGTTCCATGCGGATGCGATGACCGATCTCACGGCTTCGCTCGCCGCCTACCGCGCGCGGCTGGAAAGTCGATGGATGAATCGATGAAGAACGTTGTTTTGATCGGCTTTATGGGCACGGGAAAGACAAGCATCGGGCGTCTGCTTGCCGCGCGGCTCGGCTGTGCCTTCCACGACCTTGACCGAAAGATCGAGGAACAGCACGGCATGAGCATCCCTGCAATGTTTGCACAGCATGGTGAGCCGTACTTCCGCGCGCGTGAGAAGGAAGCCGTGCACGCTGCGGCAAGCCGCAGCAATGCCGTCATCGCGACAGGGGGCGGAACCGTCAAGGATCCCGAAAATACGGCGGCACTTCGCAAAAACGGCATCCTCGTGGCGCTGACGGCAGATGTCGATACCATTCTCCAGCGGACGGCGGCACACGGTACGCGCCCCGTACTCGACAGCGCCGACGGGGGAGACCGCCGCGCAGCGGTTGTAAAACTGCTGGAAGAGCGGCACCGCCTTTATGAGGATGCGGATATTACCGTCGACACGAGCGGCCGATCGCCGCTTGAGGTCACGGAGCGTATACTGCAGGAAATTCGGATATGGAGAAAATGATATGACGCGCAGAGTTGAGGTCGCGCTCGGAGAGCGCAGCTATACGATCGCGATCGGCGAAGACCTAACGGAGGCTCTGATTGCATTCGTCCGCCGCGCAGGATATTCGCCGCGCGGCATGCTCGTCACAGATACGGACGTGGGTCTGCTCTATGCCGAGCGCATCGCGGAGCACATCGCCTCTGCGGGCGTCGCGGCGGAGATCGTTATGATTCCCGCGGGGGAGAGTTCTAAGACGCTGGACGAAGCTAATCGTCTCTTTACGCGTGCGATCGAACTCAGCCTCGACCGGCAATCGCCGATCTTTGCCTTGGGCGGCGGCGTGGTTGGTGATCTCACGGGTTTTGTGGCCGCAACCTATATGCGCGGCGTTCCGTTCGTTCAGCTGCCGACGAGCCTTCTTGCACAGGTCGACTCGAGCGTTGGCGGCAAAGTTGCCGTCAACCATCCGCTCGGCAAGAATCTCATCGGGGCGTTTTACCAGCCCGATGCGGTCTTTGCGGATCTCGACCTGCTCAGAACTCTGCCGCAGCGTGAGATAGCCACGGGACTCGGCGAGATCATCAAATACGGCATCATCTGCGACAGCGAGTTCTTTGCGTGGCTCGAGCAGAATCGTACGGACGTGCTTTCGCTCGCGCCTGCGGCCGCAGCGCATGTGATCGCGCGTTCCTGTGAGATCAAGGCTGATGTCGTTCGCCGGGACGAGCGCGAGGGCGGTCTGCGCCGCATTCTGAACTTCGGACATACGATTGCACATGCGATCGAGAAGGAGACGGACTATATCCGCTATCGGCACGGCGAGGCTGTGGCGATCGGCATGGCGGGGGCGGCGGACATCAGCGAGCAGATGGGCCTGCTCCGCAGGGAAGACCGCCTCCGCATAGAGCGCCTCATCGAGGCGATGGGGTTGCCTCTGCGTGCTAATGGCGTGACAGTCGACGGAATGTATGCGGATCTCTTTCACGACAAAAAGACCGTAGGCGGACACATCCACTGGGTGCTTGCCGAGGGCATCGGCAGGGTCTCCGTGCGAAGCGATGTGCCTGAGGAGATTGTACGTCGGGCGCTTGCAGGACTTTGCCGCTGACCGCATCTGAGTGCGCCACGTTTTGCGGCGAAAAATCCGGCGGAAGGGGATCGCATGTGCAGCGGGCGATGTGCACGTTGCTGCCGGCGGTTCCCTGCTGCGCCTGCAGGCATGTGCAGGGAAAGCGATCGGGAAAACGGATGAGGGTAGCCGCGCAGAACACGCGGCACGGGCTTTTAAGGCGTGCTGCAAAATTTTTCTTGCGTCAAATCACATCTTGTGCTATAGTCACTGAGTATCTGTGTGGATGGTCCGCTGGGCGGCATGAGCCGTTTATGAACATCCGAACGAAGGAGGAAAACATATGAATATCATCGAGATCCTGGAGAAGGAGCAGCTCCGCTCCGATATCCCCGCGTTTGGCCCGGGCGACACCGTGCGCGTGCATGCGCGCATCGTCGAGGGCACGCGCGAGCGTATTCAGGTGTTCGAGGGTGTCGTCATCGGCCGTCAGGGGACGGGCGTCCGCGAGACCTTTACCGTACGCCGCATTGCGTCGGGTGTGGGCGTCGAGCGTCTCTTCCCTGTGCATTCCCCGCGTATTGCAAAGATCGAGGTGACACGCCGCGGCATCGTCCGCCGCGCAAAGCTCTACTATCTGCGCGGTCTTACGGGCAAGGCGGCACGTATTCGCGAAAAGCGCTGATGGTACGGGAAATGGGGACTGCTGCGGCAGTCCCTATTTTTGCTGTATGAGATGTGTGAGAGGAGGGCTTTATGGAAAAAGAAACATCAACCGCCTCGGAGATCAAGGACTGGATTGTATCCATCGTTGTCGCCGTCGCACTTGCCATGTTCATCCGCACCTTTATCGTCGAGCTCTACGTTGTCGACGGACCGTCGATGCGTCCGACCCTCGAGTCGGAGGAGCGCCTCGTCGTCAATAAATTCATTTACCGTTTTCGGCCGCCGGAGAAGGGCGAGGTCCTCGTCTTTCAATACCCGCGCGATCCGAGCCGCGACTTCATCAAGCGCGTGATCGCTGCGCCGGGCGATACGATCGAGATCCGCGCGGGACGCGTGCTCGTCAACGATCAGCTGCTGACAGAGGACTACATCCTCGAGAAGACGCGCAGTGAGTACCCGAAGTCGACCGTACCTGAGGGGCACGTCTTCGTGATGGGGGACAACCGCAATAATTCTGAGGACAGCCGCTTTGCCGATGTCGGCTTTGTGCCGTATGATCTCATTAAGGGCAAGGCGATGCTCGTATTCTGGCCGATTTCGGCATATAAGACGCTCTGACGGAGGGAGGATCCCCATGCGCTTTGTATCATGGAACGTCAACGGACTGCGCGCCGCGCTCAAGAAGGGCTTCATGGAATCGTTCAAGGAGCTGAATGCCGACGTATTCTGCCTGCAGGAGACCAAGATGCAGGAGGGACAGGCGATCCTCGATCTGCCCGGCTATGAGCAGTATTTTTACAGCGCAGAGAAAAAGGGGTATTCGGGTACGGCGATCTTTACGCGCGTAAAGCCCCTCTCGGTGTCCTATGGCATCGGTATAGAGGAGCACGACAACGAGGGGCGCGTCATTACGATGGAGCTGCCGGATGTCTACCTCGTTACTGTCTACACGCCGAATGCAAAGCGCGCGCTCGAACGCCTCGATTACCGCATGGACTGGGAGGATTCCTTTCGCGCGTTCCTCCTTGATCTGCGTGCGAAAAAACCTGTTGTCGTCTGCGGTGATCTCAATGTCGCGCACACGGAGATCGACCTCAAGAACCCGAAGAGCAACCGCCGCAATGCGGGCTTTACGGATGAGGAGCGCGGCAAGTTCGGCGAGCTGTTGGCGGCTGGTTTTGTCGATACCTTCCGCGCATTGTACCCTGATAAGACGGGAGCCTATACGTGGTGGTCGTATCTCCGCCATGCACGCGAGACGAACGCGGGATGGCGCATCGACTACTTCCTCGTCTCTGAGGAGCTGCGGGACCGCATCTCGGCGGCGGAGATTCACGCAGACGTATTCGGGAGCGATCACTGCCCCGTATCATTGACACTGAAATAAGGGAGATTCATGGGAGCACTGAAAGAAGAACTCGCGCATGCGATTGAGAAGCGGCGCACATTCGCCATCATCTCACATCCGGATGCGGGCAAGACGACGCTCACCGAGAAGCTGCTCCTCTACGGAGGCGCGATTCACCTCGCCGGCTCGATCAAGTCGCGCAAGACGCAGCGCCATGCTGTCTCCGACTGGATGGAGATCGAGAAGCAGCGCGGCATCTCCGTCACCTCCTCCGTCCTGCAGTTCGACTACGACGGCTATCGGATCAATATCCTCGATACGCCCGGGCATCAGGACTTCAGCGAAGACACCTACCGTACGCTGATGGCGGTGGACAGCGCCGTCATGATCATCGACGCGGCAAAGGGCGTTGAGGCGCAGACGCGCAAGCTCTTCCGTGTCTGCCGCCAGCGCGGCATCCCCATCTTCACCTTTGTCAACAAGCTGGACCGTTTCGGCAAGGCGCCGCTTGATCTGATGGACGAACTGGAGAACGTGCTTGGCATCCGCTCCTATCCGATGAACTGGCCGATTGGTACGGACGGCACCTACCGCGGCGTCTACGACCGCGAGAAGAACCGCATTGAGCTCTTTGCCGAGGACGCAACGCACGGACAGGAGACGCGCGTCTCCGAGGTGTTCGAGATGGACGACCCCGTGTGGAAGGAGCGCGTCGGTGCGGAGGCTGCTGCAGCGCTCGCTGACGATATTGAGCTGCTGCGTGATGCGGGCGAGGCGTTCGACCGTGCGGCAGTCGATGCGGGCGAACTCACGCCCATGTTCTTCGGCTCGGCGATGACGAACTTCGGCGTGCAGAACTTCCTTGAGGAGTATATCCGCCTTGCGCCGCCGCCGGCACCGCGCATGTCCTCGGACGGCGTGATCGAGCCGGACGATGAGCATTTCTCAGGCTTTGTGTTCAAGATTCAGGCAAACATGAACCCCGCGCACCGCGACCGCCTCGCGTTCATCCGCATTTCCTCCGGGAAGTTTGACCGCAATATGAGCGTCTGGCACGCGCCGACGGGCAAACTCATCAAGCTGGCGCAGCCGCAGCAGTTCCTTGCGCAGGACCGCCAGATCATCGACACAGCGTACCCCGGCGACATTGTGGGACTGTTTGATCCCGGCGTATTCGGCATCGGGGACACGCTCTGCGACCCCGCGCACAAGTTCAAGTTCGAGGATTTCCCCGTATTCCCGCCCGAGCGCTTTGCGCGCGTCGCGGCAAAGGATACGATGAAGCGCAAGCAGTTCGTCAAGGGCATCGAGCAGCTGACGCAGGAGGGGGCCATCCAGCTCTTCGAGCAGGTTGGAGCGGGTCTTGACAGTTACATTGTCGGCACCGTCGGCACGCTCCAGTTCGAGGTGCTCGAATACCGCCTCAAGAACGAGTACAATACGGAGATCACGATGCAGATGCAGCCGTTCGAGACGGCGCGCTGGCTCGCATATCCCGACGGGCGCACGATTACGCCCGCCGACCTGCGCGGCGCCGACCGCGGCATGTTCGTTCATGACAGGAACGGCAACCCCGTCCTCCTCGTGAGCAATGAGTGGGCGCTCGGCTGGATCCGCGAGAACAATCCCGACCTCCAGCTCGGGCAGGTGCCGTTTGACCGCAAAGAGGCATAAATTGACATAGGAAAGGGACATTTCGTCACGCTGACGAAATGTCCCTTTTGTGTGAGGTTTTATAAAATCAGTGTATATGGCGATTCACAAAGTCGCGCATCTCTGCAAGTGAGGCGATGCTCTCTGCAAGGTCTGGCAGAACAAGTGTGAAGACATGCGGCATCTCAGGATAAATGGTGAGAGATACAGGTGTGCCGTCTGCTGCAGCTTTTTCTGCAAGGAACTCGTCCTCTGTTAAAAGGAGATCATAGCCGCCTGTCTGAATCAGCATGGGGGGCAGACCGCTGAGATCGGCGTGAATCGGAGAGAGCCGCGGGTCATCGAGCGGGAGGCTGCCTGCATATGGTGACGGTTTGCGTACCGAGTCTGCAAATGGAGTGCCTGCACCAAGCATTTTGTCTTTTTTAAAATTCTCTGTGCGCGATGTGCCCTCCTTGTACTCAAAGTCTGTCCATGGCGAGAGGAGGAGCAGCAGGGCTGGCTGTGGAAGGCCTTGTTCCTTTAGATAGAGTGCGAGTTCGAGGGCGAGATTACCTCCTGAAGAATCCCCGAAAACGATGATGTTTGACGGATCGATTCCGCGTGCGAGTAGTCCTCGGTAAACTGCAGCCGCATCCTCAAGCGCTGCCGGATAGACATGTGCAGGAGCGAGTCGGTAGTCTGCACAGTAGACCTCCGCCGCGTCCATATAGGTCGCCTGACGAACAGCCAGCGCACGGTAGCGGTCGGTTATGCCGCCCATATAACCGCCGCCGTGGAGGAGTAGGATGACCCTCCGTGAGGCGGACTTCACCGGGGCAATTCGTTCGACCGGCACATCTCCAATCGCAAGCTTTTCATAGACCCACCCCTTGGGCTGTGTCCATGGCTTTGCCGGCGTATTTTTGGAGGGGTGGTAGAGTGCATTCATCTCTTTTTGAATGTAGTCTTGTTTTGCTTCGCCTGTCAATACAACTCCATGCTCCTGTGAAGCGGCCGCGCTGAATGCGTATGGAGGCAAGACCGCAAACCCGCAGATGAACACGATGGCACTGATGTATTTTTTCCATGTTTCCATACAATACTCCTTCGTTGTTGGGGGGATTTATTTTCGGCTTGCGGCGAATGCATCATCCGCCCATGTGAGTATGGCGTCCTCGATGGCGGCATCGTTTCCGCTCGCCGTTTTGTCCGCGGCGGTGACGTGGAGACTGCGGCCGCTCTTGTAGGCGACGACGATGTTGTAGGCGGGATCGACGGCCGTCTCTGCGCGCGCTCCGAAGTCGTTTTCAGCGGCGAGGTTCCGGTCGGCAATAAGCTTGTGGAAGCTTGCTTCGAGCTCCGGCGTCCACGGGACATAGTGCTCGGCGATGTCCTGATAGCGTCCGTTTGTGTACTGCTTGCCGATGAATTCGCCGAGACAGGTGATAAAGCTCTCAGGATCCAGATTCCGTGCCGAAATCTCATCAGCGGGGAGGGCATTCTTGACGGGCGCGTCGATCAGACAGATCATGCGCATGAGAGTGCCGTCCTCCACGGGATGGCGGAACTCCATCGACAGCTGCTGAACTTGTCCGTCCTCGGACGGAAGTGTACTTGCAGCTGCCGGTTCTGCGGCGTTCGCCTGCGGCAGTCCGTATCCGGCGCCAAACAGGACGAGCGGCATGAGGATGAGGCCGATGCGGCGCAGCGCTTTTCTGCGGAAGTTTGTCATAATGTGTCCTCCTTTATCTCAGGCAAACAAATCGTTGAGGGCTTCGGTCATGGTCGGATGGGTGTAAACAGCGGAGCCGAGCGCAGAGGCAGGGATGCCGTGGTCGATCGCCGCCTTTATCAGGTTGATCATCTCCTGCGACTCCGGGCAGAAGAAATGCGCGCCGAGGACGATATCGGTCTTTGCGTCGACAATTGCCTTTAAGAGGCCTGCGGGCTTCTTGTAGACCTGCGCCTTCGGAATCGCAGCGGTCTCGAGGCGTGCGATGCGCACGTCAAATCCTGCTCTTTGCGCCTCCGCCTCGGTCATGCCGACGCGGGAGAGCGGCGGATCGAGAAAGACGGAGTAGGGGACGGCGCCGCGATTTGCGGTTGTGCGTGCGCCGCTGCCGGCGAGCTGGTCCTTCACAATGCGGAAATCGTCAAGCGAGATGTAGGTGAACTGCAGTCCGCCCGTGACATCGCCCATCGCCCAGATATGCGGCACGTTCGTGCGGAGGTGTTCATCGACGGCTACGGCTCCGCGCGGCGTCACTGCGACGCCTGCCGCATCGAGATTCAGCCCTGCGATGTTCGGGCGGCGTCCCGTGGCAATGAGAACGGCATTTGCCGCGTGATGTTTTTCGCCGTCCGCTGTTTGGACAATCACATTCGCGCCGTTGGCGCCGTCCTCGATACGCAGGGGCTTTGCGCCCGTCAGGATGCGGATGCCGCGGCTCTCCATCTGCTGGCGGACGCGTGCGCTGATCTCGGGGTCCTCGCGCGGGATAAAGGTGTCGCCGTCCTGCAAGACAGTGACGGCAGATCCGAAGTTGGCGTAATAGGAAGCGAACTCGAGCCCGATGTAGCCGCCGCCGATGATGACAAGTTTCTCCGGGAGATCGTCGAGCTCCATCATCGTCTCGCTCGTGTAGACATGCGCGCTCTCAGCTCCCGGAATCGGGGGGACAAAGGGAAGTGCACCTGTATTGATGAAGATACGTTTCGCCGTGACGGACTGTACTCCGCCCACTCCGACGATGCGCAGCGTGTGTGCGTCGACAAAGGAAGCCTCGCCGTCGATGACAACAGCGCCGGCGCCCGTTACCTTCGCGTAGTTTTTCTCGCGCAGCATGGCCGTGAGGCGGCGTTTTTCAGCGATTGCCGCGCGGTAGCGTTCCGCCTTTGCCGCGAAGTCTCCGCCCGCTGCCGCCGAGAGGCGCGCACTGTATTCGAGCGACTTCGACGGAATGCATGCGACATTGATGCAGGTGCCGCCGTAGCGCTCTTTTGAACGCTCGACGAGGGCGACGCTCTCACCCTTCTTTGCGAGAAAGCCTGCGAGTGTCTTGCCTGCTTTGCCGAATCCGATGATAAGATTCTGATATGATATGTTCTGCATGGTATGCTCCGTTTCCGTCAGAATTTATTTGGCAGATATTTGCTATTATACACTTTTCGACAAACGGACGCAAAAACCTCCGCGAAAATGACATGCAGGCGCACAGACATTACGGTGTTGTGGCTGGGTATGAGAGAAAATATCCCGGCAAAAGAATGCGCATCATTTACAAAGTCCTGCTGTCCATTTATAATGGGAGAGAATTATTCTCTGCCGGGATGCAAAAATTCCGGCCTATGGAAAGGAGTGGTCTATGCTGACTCATGAGATGCTGGCACCATATACGGAACTTCTGCTGCGGCACGATCTGTTCGAAGGGATTCCTGCGGACGCCCTGCCGGAGCTCGTGCAGGCCCTCGGCGGCGAATTGAAGCACTATACATCAGGGCAGAGCATCATGCGGATGGGACGTGCGCCGGTTGTGACGGGCATCATCCTCTCGGGCTCTGTCGAGGTGTCCTTCCTCAACGAGAATGCCGACCAGATCGACATGAGCATCTTCGAGGCGGGTCAGAGCTTCGGCGAGACCATGGAGGGGGCGGATCTTGCGGCGAGCCGGATGTTCGTCAAAGCGCTGAGCGATACGCTGATCCTGCGCCTGCAGTTCCGTCAGCTCTATCAGCGGACCTCGTGCAGCGATCCGCACCTTTGGCGCTTTACGCTGAACATGCTGCGCCGCATCGCGCACAAGGGAATCTTTTATCAGCACAAAATCCGCATCATGGGACAAAAAAGCATCCGTGCAAAACTCAGTGTCTATCTGCGGACGATATCTGGAGATGAGGACCGAGGAGATCTGCGCGGGATGAATCAAACGCAGCTCGCACGCTATCTCGGCGTGGAGCGCAGCGCGCTCAGCCGTGAGATGAGCCATCTGCGCGACGAGGGGATCATTGACTATGACCGTCGGACCCTGCGTGTGCTGGATAAAAGTTTTTTGGCGATATAGAGGCAAAGGAAAAGGACTGCCGTCTCGTGCGGCAGTCCTTTTCCAGTGGGAAATATACGCTTATACCATCTCTTCGGGATGGAAGACCTCGTCGAATTTTTCGGCGGTGAGGAAGCCGAGGGCGACGCACGCCTCCTTGAGGCTGATGTTCTCGTCGAACGCCTTGTGTGCGGTCTTGGCGGCGTTCTCGTAGCCAATGTACGGATTCAGCGCCGTCACGAGCATGAGCGAGCGATGGAGGTTCTCATGCATCTTCTCGCGGTTCGCTGTGATGCCGATGACGCAGCGGTCGTTGAACGACTTGATGGAGTCGGTGAGGAGCCGTGCGGACTGGAGGAAATCATAGATCATCACCGGCATGAAGACATTCAGTTCGAAGTTGCCCTGCGATGCGGCGATGCCGATCGCGGCATCGTTGCCCATGACCTGCACGGCGACCATCGTGACGGATTCGCACTGGGTGGGGTTGACCTTGCCCGGCATGATGGAGCTGCCCGGCTCATTCGCAGGGATCGTGATCTCGCCGAGACCGCAGCGCGGCCCGGATGCGAGCCAGCGGATGTCGTTCGCGATCTTCATCATGTTTGCGGCGAGCCCCTTGAGGCCGCCGTGAGCGAAAACGACGGCGTCCTTGCTCGTGAGCGCGTGATACTTGTTCGGTGCGGTGACGAACTTTTTGCCCGTCAGTTCGCTTGCCGCCTCTGCAACGGCGGTGTCAAAGCCTTTCGGCGCATTGAGCCCCGTACCGACGGCAGTGCCGCCGAGGGCAAGTTCGTGGAGGAAGGGGAGTGCTGCCTGCAGCTGTTTCTTTGACTGCTCGAGCATGGAGAGCCAGCCGCTGATCTCCTGTGCAAAGGAGATGGGAACGGCGTCCTGCAGGTGGGTGCGCCCGGTCTTGACGATGCCCTCGTTCTCCTTCATGAGGCGGCGGAAGGTAGCGGCAAGAAGATCAATGCTCGGGAAGAGGCCGTCCTCGATGGCAATGACGGCGGCGATGTGCATTGCCGTCGGGAAGGTGTCGTTGGAACTCTGTGACATGTTCGCGTGATCGTTCGGATGAAGGATCTTTTCGCCCGCAATTTCGTTGCCGCGGTTCGCGATGACCTCGTTGACGTTCATGTTCGACTGCGTGCCGCTGCCCGTCTGCCAGACCGCGAGGGGGAAATGCTCCGCGAGCCTCCCGGCGATGATCTCATCGCACGCCGCCTTGATGGCGGTCAGGCGCTTCTCATCGAGCTTGCCGAGCTTGTTGTTCGCGATGGCGGCAGATTTTTTCAGGATGCCGAATGCGTGGATGATTTCGGCGGGCATCTTTTCAATGCCGACGGGGAAGTTCTCAAAGCTGCGTTCTGTCTGCGCCGCCCAGTACTTGTCCGCGGGGACCTTCACCTCGCCGAGGGAATCGTGTTCAATGCGATACTCCATTTGATTTGTCCTCCTATCGTGAGAGAAAAACAGAGAGATCAGTTCTTTTGAGTATAACACAGAATCATGAAAATGAGAATGTTTATCCCGGCACTTTTTGAAGGACAAATCGCGCGGTGGTGCCGATGCAGACGCCGGTCAAAATGCCGATGACGCCGAGGACAGGTGCGTAAGAAAAGAGGGCTGTTGTCTCCATGACAGCCGCAGCGACAAGAAGCTGCGCAATATTGTGGAGGAAGCCGCCCGCAGCGCTGATGCCGATGACGGACAGCCCTGTGTATTTCTTGAGAAGCGCCATCGAGAGGAAGCTGGCCGTACCGCCTGCGAGGCTGTAAAGCATGGCGGCGGGCCCCCCGCCGAAGAAGGAGGCGAGGAGGATGCGCAGGGCGAGGACGGTGCCCGCGTCGCGGATGTACGGCAGACGGTAGAGCGCAACGAGGGTGGCGACGGCAGCAAGTCCGAGCTTTGCCCCCGGAACGGGAAGCGGCAGCGGAAGGAAGCTCTCGAGGACAAAGAGGATGAGGGAAAGCGCTGTGAGAATGGCGATGTGCGTTATGCGCTGCAGTGGTCTCATATCATTTCACTTCGATCAGCAGTTTATGCGGGAGGCAGGCAATGATGTCCCCTTTCTTCTGCGCCTTTCCCGTCTTGACACAGACGAGGTCGGGGCAGTCGGCGTCGATGACGGAGATGGTCTCTCCCTCAATGCGGACGATATTCTCTCCATGCGCGTCCGCGATGCGGATATCCTCTGTCCCTGTATGTCCCGTGAGGGGGATGTCATACAGCTGCCGTCCGTCCTGCGTGATGACAGCATGCCGCACCGCGCTGTCTGTGCGTGCGAAAAAAAATACGGCGGCGATCCCGCAGAGGATGAGCAGCGCGCCGATGAGCAAAAGGTCGTTTTTCTTCATTGGAATTCCCTGCCTTGACGAATGTTTTCGATCAAAGTACAATAACAGCATATCTCCTATCGAGATGCACGGATCACATAACGTCTCAGATGCCCTGCCCGAGCGCGCGCTGCCAGTAGGCGAGATCGGGCTCGCTGAGCGGCAGGTCGATGGTCTGCCCGTTGTCATAGTAGAAACGGAACCGAACGCTGAGCGCTTTGCGCAGGGCGGGGAGCGATGCACGGGGGAGCTCGGCGAACAGTTTATTTTCGTTCTTGTAGCGGCTCTCCGCATTGGGGACGGGGTGCGGCGTATATTTGACCGCCGCCTTCATTTCCCATGCGGCGCCGTCGGTGTAGAGAACGGCTTCGGGCAGGAGTTTTGCCTCGTCATAGCGATAGTCCCAGAGTGCGAGGTTGGCGCCCTCGAGTTTGCCCTCGCCGGTATAGGATGCCTGAAAGTCGATGCGCGCGTATGCAGAGAGGCTGCGCGCCGTGCGGTGATCAATCCGATAGGTATAGGAAAGGCCGAAGATGCCGACGAGGATGAGGAGCAGGGCGACGAGGACGATAAGCTGACGGAAGATGCTGAGCATCACGGTCTCCTTTCGATGAATCGTTTCGGGGTATTATAACACAGGGGAAAGCGCTTTGTCAGCCCACAATGGGTGAAAACGCAGGATAGAAGGGAGCCGGATGTGGCAGTAAAACTGTTCGTATCAGATTTGGATGGGACGATGCTGCCGAACGGGAATATTGTCTCGGCAGAGAATATTGCGGCGGTGCGCCGTGCTGCGGAGGCAGGCGTTGTGGTGACAATCGCGACGGGGCGCATGTTCGAGGCGGCGCTGCCGGTCGCCGCGGCGCTTGGCGTGGATGTGCCGATCATCTCGTACAACGGCGGTCTCATTAAGAGCCCGAGCGGGCGCATCTATGAGGAACATACGATGGATGCCGCGGTCACGCATGATATCATTGCGTTCTGCCGCGCGCGGGACTGGTACATTCAGATATACAGCGGCGGCTGTCTGCGCTATGTTGAGCCATGCGATGAGTCGTACTTCTACGAGAACTCACAGAAGCTTGCGGGGCAGGCGGTCGGCTGGAACGGCCTGTTCGCACATGCTGCGGGCAACTGCAAGCTGCTCCTCGTGACACAGGGGGGCACTGTGACGCAGGAGCGCGCGGATGCTCTTATGGAGGCCTTCGGCGCGGATGTGGATGTAACGCGCTCCGCAGACCGCCTGATCGAGATCGTGCCCAAGGGCATTTCGAAGGCATCAGCGCTTACGGCGCTTGCGGCGAAGCTCGGCATTGCGATTGAGGAGACGATGGCGATCGGCGATGCGTACAATGATCTGCCGATGTTGAAGGCGGCGGGCACGAGCGTGGCGATGGGCAATGCGTTTCCCGAGGTGAAGAAAGCGGCCGACTATGAGACGCTCTCCTGCACGGAGAACGGACTTGCGGCGGCGATCTACCGTTATGTGCTGGGCATGGGAGCGGATGCGCCCGTGCCGATGAACAGGGGCTGAATCATGGCGATCAAACTCATTGCACTTGATCTGGACGGGACGCTTCTCACATCAGACAAGAAAATCACTGCACATACAAAAGATGTCCTCACGCGTGCAATGGCCCGCGGCGTCACCGTCACGATTGCGACGGGACGCATGCTCCGTTCGGCACTGCATTTTGCCCGCCTGATCGGTTCGGATGCGCCTGTTGTCTGCTGCAACGGTGCTTATATCGGGACAGAGAAGGGGACGCCCGTTTTTGCGCGTTATTTCGATACTGCTCTCGTCAGAGAATTTCTAACGTTTGTCTACGATCGCCATTGGTATGTGAACTGGTATATCGGCACGGAGATCTATGCGCCGGAGTACCGTCCGGAATATTTCACTGCCTACCGTACAACGGCGGATTTCGTGGTGACGGCAGTCGGAAATGACTATCTCCGCTATACGGAGAATGTCCCGCAGTTTGTCCTGCGCAATCTGGATGACGGCATCGGGGGCTGCCTGCGCGCTGTGCAGGAGCATTTCGGTGATCAGATTGTGCCGCAGCAGAACACGGGGACGAGCCTCGACATCAATCCGCCCGGCGTCTCCAAGGCAGTTGGCGTGCAGGCGCTCGCGGATGCGATGGGCCTGTGCCTCGATGAGGTGATGGTCGCGGGCGATGCGGACAACGATTATGAGATGCTGGAGATGGGCGCCTTCTCCGTTGTGCCGGAGAACGGGCGGCCGAAAGCAAAAGAGCGCGCCCGCTATGTGACGGCGTCCAATGATGCGGATGGGATCGCCGCCGCGATCGAGAAATTTGTGCTGTGAGGTGATATTATGAGTGAGGTGAAGCGTCCCGCGGAGAAGTTCCGCCCCGTGATCGTGACAGGTCTGTCGGGCGGCGGGAAATCCCTTGCCGCACGCTACATGGAGGACATCGGCTATTTCTGCGTGGACAATCTGCCGCCGATCTTCATCCCGAAATTCATTGATCTCTGCCGCGAGACGCAGGGGCAGATCAGCCGCGCAGCGATCGTGGTGGATACGCGCAGCCGGGAGTTCTTTGACGATTTTGTCAAGGTGCTCAATGAACTGGATGCGGGGGATATTTCCTATGAACTGCTCTTTATCGAAGCCTCGGACGATGTGATCATCCGCCGCTATAAAGAGACGCGGCGTCCGCATCCGCTCGCGCCCGCCGCACGCATCTCAGAGGGCGTGACGCGCGAACGTGAGCTCCTTGCCCCCGTGCGCGCGCGCGCAACGCAGCTCGTCAATACGTCCAAGCTGCGCAAGGCCGAGCTGCGCGATATTATCCGTCAGCACTACGATACGCCGGGCACGGATGCGGTGATGAGCGTCAACATCCTCTCGTTCGGATTTAAGTACGGCATCCCGCTCGACGCCGATCTCGTCTTTGATGTGCGCTTCCTGCCAAATCCGTTCTACGTGGACTCGCTCCGCAGCAAAAGCGGCACCGTGCCGCAGGTCGCCTCCTACATCGAGTCATGGGACGTGACGCAGAAGTTCGAGCAGCACCTCGACGGATTCATCGATTTTCTCCTGCCGCACTATGTGAAGGAGGGCAAGAGCCAGCTTGTCATCGCGATCGGATGTACGGGCGGCATGCACCGCAGCGTTTTTATCGCAAAGCACCTCTATGACCGGATCAAGGACTCCTATGATGCGCGCCTTGAGCATCGCGATCTCATGAAGAACGAGGTGCAGGAACACGTGAGCGAGGGATGATGTCATGCATTTGATCAAATGGCTTTATCCCGGCATGGGCTTCAAGCGCTGGCTGTTCGTCTTCGCACTCGGGACGCTCTGCGTCGGCCTCGGCGCGGCACTGATCTTCAACTACAAATACATCGACGCCATCGAAGAGGCGATATTCCGCTTTGTCTACACGTGGCAGGGCAGCTATGACTATGGGTTTACAGTGATTGCAGGCGTGCTCATCGCCGTCTTCGGCATGGTGCTTATGCTTGTGGCGACGCGGCATGTCATCCGCTCTGTCATCACTGCACTCATGCCCGAGGGCACCTCGGCACGTCTCGTCGATCTGGTCTATGAAAAGACACGTCTCAGCCGCGGCCCTTCCGTGACGGTGATCGGCGGAGGGCACGGCCTCTCCGTACTGCTGCGCGGCATCAAGGAGCTGACGAGCAACGTAACGGCGGTTGTGACCGTCGCGGATGACGGCGGTTCCTCTGGACGTCTGCGCGAGGAACTCGGCATCATACCGCCCGGCGATCTGCGCAACTGTCTTGTGGCCCTTGCCGACACGGAGCCGCTGATGGAAAAGCTCTTTCAGTACCGCTTTGAAGGACGAAGCGACCTGGCGGGACACAGCTTCGGCAATCTCTTCCTCGCGGCGATGGCAGAGGTCACAGGCGACATGGAGACCGCGCTGCGCGAGTCCTCGAAGGTCCTCGCAGTCAAGGGCCGTGTGCTCCCGGCGTCGAAGCAGTCTGTGCGCCTCGACGCAGTCCTCGAGGACGGCACCGTTGTGGAAGGGGAGTCCCGGATTCCCGAAGTGTCCGGCCGTATCCGGCGCGTGCGCCTGTTTCCGCAGGACGCTGCGCCTGTTCCGTCGGCACTAGAGGCGATCCATACGGCAGATGCGATCATCCTCGGTCCCGGGAGCCTCTATACGAGCATCATGCCAAACCTCCTCGTCAGCGGTGTGGCAGAGGAGCTGCGGAAAAGCCGTGCGCTCAAAATCTACATCTGCAATGTCATGACGCAGCCCGGCGAAACGGACGGCTATACGGCGTCCATGCACGCGGAGGCAATCATCAAGCATGCGGGCCGCGGGGCCATCGATTTTATGCTGGTCAACAATGCACCGATTGCCGAGGAACTGCGCTGTAAGTATGAGATGCAGGGGATCTATCCCGTCGCAGTGGACGAGGAACGGATCAACGCGCTCGGCATCGGCTTTGTCGGAGCGGACATCATCAATCAGTCCGATGCTGTGCGGCATGATCCCGATAAGCTCAGCCGCAGCGTCATGCGCATGATCTACGATTTTCGGGTGCACTGATATGCCGTCGTTTGCTTCGGATGTAAAAAATGCGCTCTCGCGCACAGATACCGACCGCTCCTGCTGTCAGACGGCAGAACTCGCTGCGCTCCTGCGCATGGGCGCGTCTATGGTGACGGACGGGGCGCACGGCCTCGGACTGCGCTTTGCCGCGGACAATGCTGCCGTCGCGCGCCGCGTGATCCGCCTCCTGCACACGATGGACGGCGCGATCGAGACGTCGGTCGCAATGGAGCGCACGCCGCAGCTGCGCCGCCGTACCTACATCGTCAACATCGCTGCGGGCGAGAGCGTCACGCCGCTCCTCACACGGCTCGGCTTCCTCGACAGGGGAACGCTGCGTACGGGAACGGATCGAACGCTCCTGCGCAGGAAATGCTGTCGCGCGGCATATCTGCGCGGAGCGTTTCTCGGCGGCGGCAGCGTCAACCGTCCCGAGGCAAGCTGTCATCTCGAGATCACGACGAAGAGCGCGGTGATGGGGCGCGCTCTTCATACGCTCCTGCGCCGTCTGCATTTTCCGGTGGGGCTGACGGATCGGCGCGACACGTACGTCGTCTATCTCAAAGAGGGGGATGCCGTCATGGACTTTCTCTCCCTCATCGGTGCGGAGGAGGCGGCGGAGGAGATCGAGGTCGCACGTAATCTGAAGGAGGTGCGCGCGCAGGTGAACCGTCTGGTCAATGTCGAGACGGCAAACCTCCAGCGTGCTGTGGATGCGGCAGCAGAGCAGCTGGCGGCGATTGAACGCCTGCATTCGGTGGGAATGCTCTCCTCTCTGCCGGAGGATCTGCGTGAGACGGCCGAGATGCGGCGCATGCATCCGGAGGTCAGCATGGCAGAACTCGCCGCTCTCTGCCACATCAGTAAGTCTGGGATGAGCCATCGCCTGCGGAAGATTCGTGCGATGGCGGAGGAGGTATCGATTTGATCAGAGGAATAGGCCGACGGTTCGGGAGGAGCTTTTCGCTGCCCTCTTTGCTGCTGTGTGCATTTGTCGTATGGATTCTGACAGCAGTGCCGCCCGCAGGATTTCCGATTCTCGAGTATCATATGGTGACGGAGAATCCGCGGCCCGACGCAGAGCCGTATGTCGTTCCTCCGGAGGAGTTTGCGGCGCAGCTCGACTACCTGCGGGAGGAGGGCTATACGACCATTACACCGCAGGATTATGCACGGGCCCGCAAGGGCAAGCAGGAACTGCCGGAGAAACCGGTTATCCTCTCCTTTGACGACGGCTATGAGGACAACCACCGTGTAGTCCTTCCAATGCTCGAGGAGCGCGGGATGCGGGCGGTGTTCTATATGGTGACGAACGATATCGGGCAGCCCGGCTATATGACATGGGAGGATCTCTTTGACATGGAGCGGCGCGGCATGGAGATCGGCAGCCATACGGCGAATCATCTGCCGCTCACGACCCTCACGCCGGCGCAGCAGCGTGATGAGCTGCGCCTCTCGAAGCTGACGCTCGAGTGGAAGGGGATGAAGACCATCTACAGCTTCTCCTATCCGAACGGCGCCTACGATGACAGCATCGTTGCGATGCTTGCGGAGGAGGACTATCTGACGGCGGTGACGGGTGAAGCGGGACTGAACAATACGGAGACGAATCCGTATCTCCTGCACCGCGTCAATATCCCGCCGCCGCATTTCGGCTTGACGGAGTTCCGTCTGCGCCTTATGAAGGCGGACATTGCCGCGCGGCTGGATGTGCGGATGGCCGAACTCCCGCCGACCCTGCGGGACAATCTTATGCAGCTGAGGGCAAAGCTGCGCGGGGATGATCTGTAAAATGAAGGGAATGTAAGACAGAGACATGAATAAGGGAATGTTTCGGGATGCAGCAGTGCTGATGCTCGCGCTTCTTTGCCTGACGGGATATGCAGGGGCGGCGCCCCACAGCGCGGGAACGACGATCATGCGTGAAAGGGGAACGGCACAGGTGGATATCCGCGGCCGCATTGCCAGCATCATCAAGGCGGAGGCGCCTCCGCAGAACAGCATATTCTCACCCGGCGCGTCGCGCATGATGCGCCGCTGGGATGTGGAGTCCCGCGATACGGGCGGCACGCTGCTTTTCTCCGACAGCCCGGAGTACGTCAAGGAGAGCGGAATCCTCTACCGCGATACGGTGGAGGGGGATGCACGCATCCTCTACTATCATCTGAACGATACGGCACAGCCGAAGAAGGTCGCCGTTATTCTTGAGACGGATGCGGATCTTGCGGTCGTCTCTGTGACCCGCGGCGCGGCAAGTATGCCAAGTGTGGACTATCTGTATGTCGGCAAGGCAACGCAGATCGGCTACTTTGACCCGCAGGAGATGAGTGAGCGCATCCATGTGACAAAGGAGCGTCCGCGCCTGCTCGCACCTGCGATGGATGAAACCGTTCTCGCACCGGGGGAGCTGGTTTACGGCGTCTATGATTTCCATGCGAGCGCCCCCGTACGGGTCTCTGTCATCATGTACGGCGCCGACGTCGACCCATTTGCATTCCTTCGTACGGCCCATGTGCTTCCGCGCGATGAGATCGCGCTGCGCGGAACGTTCCGCGGGATGAACCGCATCGTCACCTCGGGGAAGGTCTATTATCCGGCCCGTGACGGGGCGGTCTACTTCCCTATCGGCGACAATGTGCACGATACCTACCGCAGCGGCGTCGATGCGACAGACGGCACTGCAGTCGTCAACTACGGCAACTACGGCATCCTCTATCAGATCAATATACCAACGGCAGGGCGCGTGCAGACGCGATACTTTCTTAGCCCGCTCGGAGGTGTCTATGCAGGTGCCATTCGTGCGGTGAGCGGGACAAAGAAGCGCCTCGTGGAGACGCCGTCGCTCCGTCCGTATTTCGGCGATCAGACGCGCCCGGAATCCGCACAGGCGGCACAGGCGCGCGCGGAGGGGCGGCTGCTGCTTACAGAGTACACGGAGCTCGCCGATCTCGGCACATATTCGAGCGATCAGTCCGTGCAGTTCGAGTACTCGCCGCCCGGCGCATCCAACTTGCCGGTGAACATCATCCTCATGCCGGAAGATCAGAGATAATTTTTTATCTTGGAAGGTTTTTTCTCATATATGTTGAATTAAAATGATAGCAGACAGCGTATATGACATCATTATCAGGGTGGATCAGAGAGGGAGAGAAAATGGCAGAAGAGACAAAGATTGATCACGAGCGCCTGCTTGAAGCGGTTGAGCAGATCGCCACATCAACGCAGACGGTTTACGCGGCAATCGAGCAGGTTGCGCAGAGCGCGACAGAACTCGCGAGCGCAGGTCAGGAGTCGGTCAAGCAGGCGAAGTTCCTGGAGGAGCGCAATGCCGACACGATCAAGGTGATCGATTTTATCACGAATATCGCGGGCCAGACGAATCTGCTCGGCCTGAATGCGGCGATTGAGGCGGCGCGCGCCGGCGAGCAGGGACGCGGCTTCGCGGTTGTGGCGGAGGAGGTGCGCAAGCTTGCCGAGCAGTCACGCGAGGCAACGGAGCGCATTCAGGTAACGCTCAACGAGATGAACCGCGCAGTCGAGGATATCTCGAGATCCATCGAGACGACGGGCGCGATCAGCGAGCAGCAGGCGGCGTCGACGCAGGAGATTACGGCGAATCTTTCGCGTGTGACGCATGCGGCAGAAGAGCTCAAGGACTATATCAAGAAGCTGGCATAACAGGGGACTGAAATGTAAAAGGAACCTCCCGTTTCATTCCGGGAGGTTCCTTTTATGTTGTTTTTTTCTCTTTTTCCTTTGCGCGTGTTTTTGCGGCCTGCTCTCTCGCTTTCAGCTTTTCGCTGGTCTTTTTGTCCCGCTGGTATTTCGCGTAGTTCACGCCCATGCCGGCGATTTTGTGTCGGATCGTCATGATGGGGTGACGCAGGAACATGCCGCGCTGGGCGCTGCTCATAATGGCGAGGAATTCCTGCGTCGCCTTCGTGCCGAAACACGGACGGTCGCAGCGGTCGCAGATCGGCTTTGTAATGCCGTAGGGACAACGATCCATCTTTGTAAAGACGGTGGCGAGGAGCGCGGTGCAGCTCGGGCAGAGCTTCCCGTTCCTGCCGCCGTGATGATTTTTGCAGTAGACGCCGAAGGTCTTGCGGATGTTCTCCTTCTCCTTCGGGATGTTGTTTTTAAGTTCTGGCGGTTTGCGCTTCGGGAGGAAGCGTGAGAATATGCTCATGCGGATCACCTGTGCTTTCGTTTTATCTGTTGTGGATATGTTTTCTCTCCATTTGGTCATTTTACCGATTTTTTAAGAAAAATGCAAGGGAGAAGTCTGCGTGACTTTTACGGGGAAATGGGGTACAATAGGCGCATGACAGAGTGCAGGAGGGGACGGATGCGTACGAGTAAGAAACAGCGCCATGCGCGTGCCGATTTGGCAGACGAGCGGATCGAAGAGGGCCTTGAGGAAGGACAGCTGCGCAGGCTCCTGACCAATACGATCGACACGATTGAGGACAATAAGACGCAGATTTTTGACATCTATCAAAATACGCGCAATGAGGTGGACGAGGCGCGGGACCGGCTCGCAGAGCTTAAAAAGAATGTCGCGGATACGATCGCGCGCGTGGACGCCCTCGCGGCGGACGAGCAGCGGGCGAAGCAGCGGCTTGCCGAGGTGAGCCGGAACTTCTCCGAGCATACGGAGGAGGAGATCCGAAAGAGCTATGAGGCGGTCTCGATCATCCAGATCAACCTCGCGATCGAGCGCGAGAAGGAGCAGGCGATGCGCGTGGAGCGCGACAAGCTCGAGATCCGCCTGCGCTATCTCTTTACGGTGGTGGAGCGTGCCGAGCACATGGCACTTTCCATCGGATCGGTTCTCAGCTATCTCAGCACGCAGGTCAGCGGGGTTATATGGAAGATCGAGGCGGTGCAGAAGGATAAATTTGTCGGCGCGCGCATCATCAAGGCGACAGAGGAGGAGCGCTACCGTATCTCGCGCGAGCTCCATGACGGTCCTGCGCAGGACTTGGCGAATGCCCTATTTACGACAACGATCACGGAGCGGCTGATGGACCAGGACATGGCGGAGGCAAAGAAAACGCTCGTTGAGCTGCGCGAGGAGATCCGAGGATGTCTGACGGGCGTGCGGCAGATCATCTTCGACATGCGTCCGATGGCGCTTGACGATCTCGGGCTGCCGCAGGCGGTGGAGCAGCTCGTCCGGCTGTTCGGCGAGCGCGGGAAGCTCCGCGGGACATTCAGCCTCGAGGGGACGTATTACGCGCTTCCAAAACATGTGGAGATCGCGATTTTCCGCATTGTGCAGGAGGCACTGAACAATGTCGTTCACCATGCCAAGACCGACAAGGTGCGTGTGCGCATGCACTACACGGATCAGGCACTCACGGTGCTCATCGCGGACGACGGCGTAGGATTCGACCCGAATCGCCGTATGGAGGAGCCGGAGGATGCAGACGATGCGCTCGATATGGAGACGCAGCGCCGGCAGCGGGGGCGCCATTTCGGTATGATCGGGATGGAGGAGCGTGCCAAGATCATCGGCGCGGCGATCCAGATCCTCTCTGAGCCGGGCAAGGGGACAAAGGTACATTTGCGCGTGGAGAACCGCTTGGCGGAGGATCGGTGAGCGCGCCGCTTGCGGAGGCGGTGCTCCGCTACGCGGGATGCGGCGTCCTGCCGTTCCACACGCCGGGGCATAAGGGCGGACGCGGCGCCCATCTGCTGCTGCGCCGCTTCTTTACAGAGGAAGGGCTGCGCGCTGATGTCTCGTTGACGTCAGAACTCGACGATCTCCATGCGCCGACGGGCTGTATCCGCACGGCGGAGGAACTGGCGGCAGAGACGTACGGTGCGGATGCGGCATATTTCATGGTGAACGGGACGACGGGCGCGATTCATACTATGCTGATGGCGGCGCTTGCGCCCGGCGATGTGCTCCTCGTGCCGCGCAATGCGCACCGGTCCGTCGTCGGTGCGATGATTCTCACGGGGGTGCGGCCCGTCTGGCTGCAGCCGGAGATCGATATGCGCCTCGGCATTGCGATGGGCATATCGATCGGGGCGGTGAAGGATGCCGTGCGGAAACACCCCGAGGCGCGCGCGGCACTCCTCGTCTATCCGACGTATTACGGCGTGGCAGCAGAGCTGGCGGCGATCGCGGAGTTCCTGCATGCGCATGATATGCTGCTCCTCACGGACGCGGCGCACGGGCCGCATTTCGCCTTCTCGGACGCGCTGCCGCCGTCTGCAATGACGGCGGGGGCAGACCTCTCGGCGGAGAGCACGCATAAGCTGCTCGGTTCGTTGACGCAGACCTCCATGCTGCTGGCGCGCGGCGGACGTGTGCCAGCAGAGCGCATTCGTGCGGCATCGGGGATCATGCAGTCAACGAGTCCGAATGAGGTCCTGCTCGCCTCGCTCGACACAGCGCGGGCACAGATGGCGGAGGAGGGGCGGGGACGCCTCGCCTCCGCCATCCGTCTGGCCGGGGAGCTGCGCCGCCGGATCAATGAGATCGAGGGACTCTGGTCGTTCGGACCGGAGTATATGGGCACGGCAGGGGCGGCAGCGCTTGATCCGACGAAGATCACGGTGCAGGTTACAGGCCTCGGGATGACGGGCTTTGCTGCGGAGGAGGAACTGCGGCGGCGCGGCATTGCCTGCGAGCTTGCCGATGCGCGCAATGTGCTCTTTCTGCTCTCCTATGCGGACGGAGAACGGGAGGCAGAACTGCTGCTCGCTGCGCTCCGGAGCATGGCGCAACGCAATGCTCCCGTGTGTACGTCACGCGGGTCGGAGACAGCATTTCTTGCGCTGCCGCCTCTGCCGCAGACGGCACTCTCGCCGCGGGACGCATATTTTGCGCGCAGCGAATGCATTGCGGCGGAATCTGCCGCGGGGCGTACGGCGGCGGAGACGATCATGTTCTATCCGCCGGGGATTCCCGTGCTTGCGCCCGGCGATGTGATTGATCAGGAGACGCTTCGCTACCTGCGTGCCATGCGTGCGGTCGGTGCACACGTTGTCGGTGCGGCGGATATGTCTCTTCGGACGGTGACGGTGATTGCGGAAGGATGACGATGGCAAAAGGAAAGCTTTTTATCATTGAGGCGGGGGACGGCTCGGGCAAGGAAACGCAGACACGCATGCTCGCAGAGCGGCTTGTGCGGGAGGGGCGCCGCGTTGTGCCCGTTGCCTTTCCCGACTATGAGGCGGATTCGTCCATGCTTGTGCGCATGTATCTGCGCGGAGATTTCGGTACGCATGCGGATGATGTGAATGCCTATGCTGCCTCGACTTTTTTTGCCGTGGACCGCTATGCCTCCTATCGGATGAAGTGGGGGAAGGACTACGAGGATGGTGCTGTTATCCTCGCTGACCGCTATACGACCTCGAATATGGTGCATCAAGCAGTGAAGATCGGAGACGCAGCGGAGCGGGACGCATATCTCGACTGGCTCTACGATCTCGAGTTCCGCAAGATGGGGCTGCCTGTGCCGGATGCCGTGTTCTTCCTCGATATGGAGCCGTGCGCGGCGGATCATCTGATCGCCATGCGGGCAAAGGAGAAGGGCGCAGCACCCGACATCCACGAGCGCGACGCCGCTTATCTCGAACGTGCACATGCCGCCTATGTCCTCCTCGCCGAGCGCTACGGCTGGGTGCGCATCCCTTCGAGTACGGATGGTGCACCGCTGCCGATTGAGGCAATTCACGAGAAACTGTACGGGGAAGCTGTGAGGCGGCTGTGATCAAAGAAGTCATCGTTGTCGAGGGGAAGATGGACATTGCTGCCGTGCGGCGCGCGGTTGAGGCGGACTGCATCATCACCGACGGATTTCGCCTGCGGAATTCCGCGATCAAGAACATTCGCGCCGCCTACGAAAAACGCGGCATCATTATCCTCACCGATCCCGATACCGTCGGCGAACGCATCCGCGCGCGGCTGATCGGGATGTTCCCGCGTGCAAAGCACGCCTTCATTCCTGTCGAGGATGCGACGAATGTGAACGATGGAGATATCGGCGTAGAGCAGGCAAATCCTGCCGCTATCCGTGCGGCGCTCGCGCTCGTTCGTACGCCGATGGAGCGTCCGGAGCCTCTTTTTTCCATGAGTGATATGATGACCTGCGGACTCACGGGAACACAGGATGCTGCCGTACGGCGCGCATTCCTCGGCCGGCGTCTCGGGATCGGCTTTGCGAATGCCAAGACTTTTCTGCGGCGCCTCAATACCTATGGGATTACGCGCGATGAATTTGAATCTGCAATGGAGGAGCTGTCATGAACGCAGGAATTCCCGTCATTGCCGATCCAAAGGTCACGCGCCATATCCTGAGTGCCTTCCGCCTGCGCGCGAGCAAGCGGCTCGGGCAGAACTTCCTCGTGGATGCGGGCATCGTGCGCGGCATTGTGGGGGCGGCGGAACTCGCGCCGGGAGATACGGTGCTCGAGATCGGACCCGGCATCGGAACGCTCACACAGGGCCTTGCTGAGACCGGTGCGCGGGTCGTAGCCGTTGAGATTGACAAGAAACTGCCGCGCGTGCTTGCCGAGACGCTGAAGGGCTATGACAATGTCACGATTGTGCCGGGGGACATCCTGAAGCTGAATATCCCGGAAATCCTCGGACTAAAGGAGGGCGAGCGCTTTAAGGTCGCTGCAAATCTGCCCTACTACATCACGACGCCGATCATCATGACGCTGCTCGAACAGCGCCTGCCGATCGAGCGCCTTGTCACGATGGTGCAGAAGGAGGTCGCTGTCCGTATGACGGCACGCCCCGGATCAAAGGACTACGGCGCACTTTCGATTGCCGTGCAGTATTTCACCGAGCCGCGCATAGTCATGGATGTGCCGCCGCGTGCGTTCATGCCTGCGCCCGAGGTTACGAGTGCGGTCGTCGCCTGCCGCGTGCGGGAGACGCCGGCCGCTGCGCCGGCCGATGAAAAACTCTTTTTCCGACTGATCCGCGCCGCATTCGGACAGCGGCGCAAGATGCTCCTCAACGCGCTGACGAGTGCAGGGCTGACGAAGGAGATGAGCCGTGCGGGACTCTCGGCGGCGGGGATTGCAGAGAATGCACGCGGCGAGCAGCTCTCTCTTGCGGACTTTGCGCGTTTGTCTGACGCCGTTGGAGATCTGGAAATGCGGGAGGCGTAACAATGTTTTTTGACAGCCATATCCATACGGCATTTTCTGCCGATGCGGAGATGACGGCCGCGGAGGCGCTGACGGCGGCGGAGAGGCAGGGGCTCGGGCTCGTCTTTACCGAGCATCTGGACTACGACTACCCCGCGGCAGGGGCGGAGGAGTTTATCTTCAATCCGGAGGAATACTGGGCGGCATATGAGCCTCTGCGGGCGGAGGGGAACCTTTCGCTCGGCGTCGAGATGGGAATGATGGCAAGTGCGCGCGCGAAAAATGCCGCGTTTTTGCAGCGCGTTCCGTTTGATTTTGTGCTCGGTTCCATTCACTTTTTGGACGTGAAAGATTTATATTTTGCCGAGACCTTTGAGGGGCGTGCAAAGGCGGAAATGTACCATGAGTACTTTACCGTCATGCGCGACGAGATCTATGCGCATCCTTTCATCAATGTGCTTGCACATATCGACTACATAGCGCGCAATGCGCCGTTCGAGAATCCCGAGATCTCCTACGGAGCCTTTGCCGACGATATGGATGCCGTCCTGCGTGCACTCGTCGAGACCGATACTGTCATCGAGATCAATACGCGCCGTCTCGGTGCACCGCGCGGCATCAAGGAACTCGCACCCGTCTATCGGCGTTACCGCGAACTCGGCGGGCGGGCTGTCACCATCGGATCGGACGCCCATGTTCCGAATACTGTCGGGAACCATTACGCGCGCGCGCAGGAGCTTGCCCGCGCGTTCGATCTGCAGGTCGTCACATTCCGTGAACGGAAGATGCGCCTGTGTGCATAAAGATTCTCCGCAATGCGTGAAAATACAGGCAATCCGTCGCCGCGGGCCGGGCTTTTATCCGTTGCCTCTCCTGTCCTTTCCTGTTATAATATAGGACAATGGATGGGGAGGCGCTTTTTTTTATGCTCAGCAATTTTTTTGTCGCGCTTGGCGGCGTCGTCCCCTTGTTCTGCCTGATGGCTGTGGGCGTTTTTATAAAGCGGTCGCGTCTGCTCACGGAGGAGGAACTCCTGCATGTGAACCGCATGGTGTTCCAGGTGTTCTTCTTCTTCATGATGTTCTACAACATCTATGTCTCCGATCCGGGGACGGCGTTTCAGCCGGAACTGATGCTTTTCGGCGCGGGCGGTGTGCTCCTCACGGCGCTTGTCTTCGGTATCATCGTCTGTCGGATTGAGGCGGACAATGCACGGCGCGGGCCGATGATCCAGGCGATTTTTCGCAGCAACTTCGTGCTCATGGGCATCCCTCTCATCAGCAATATCTTCGGCGATGCGGCGCTTGCCATACCGACGATGATGGTCGCTGCGATCGTTCCGCTCTACAACGTCCTCGGCGTGCTCGTGCTCGAGACCTTTCGCGGCGGACGGTTCGACCTCCTGCCGATCCTGCGCAGCGTACTCATGAACCCCATGATCCTGGGGGCGATTGCAGGTGCACTGTGCCGCCTCGTGCAGCTGCCGATTCCTGCGCCCGTACTGAAGCCAGTTGCGCAGATTGCGGCGGCGACCACGCCCGTCGCACTTATCATCCTCGGTGCATCCTTTCACGGTGGGAGCTATCAGGAGCATTTGCGCCAACTCATCTTTTCGGTTGCCTCACGTCTCATCATTGTACCCGCCATCGTGCTTCCGCTCGCGATCGCGCTCGGCTTCCGGGGCGTGGAACTCGTCACGCTCGTCGCCATATTTGCCACGCCCTGTGCTGTTGCAGGATTTGCCATGGCGCAGCAGATGCGGGCAGATGCCGAGCTCGCCGGCAACTGTGTCGTATACAGCAGCGCATTGTCCTGCTTCACAATTTTTGGATGGGTATTTCTGCTCAAGACGTTGGAGCTTTTTTAAACAGTCATTTTCCTTAGATATGAAGGGAGGGGAGTACATTCATGCAAACGAGATCGCAGATGTCGGCTCGCATGCGCAGATTATGTGCTCCCCTCCTTTTTATGGCCTTCGATTATCTCGCCATTCTGTTTGCGGAGAAAATGGCGTTTGAACTGCATGAGATATACGGGATGATTGTTGGGCGCACCTTCTACGTGCCGTTCTCCTATCTCCTTTTTTGGATACCGCTCGTATTCATTGCGTTCTTGTGGGGAATGCAGACGTATACGAAGATGCAGCCTGTCCTCGAGACTGTGCGCAAGATCTTTTACGCTGTGCTCTACTCGATGATTGCGTGCATTCTGGCGCTCTACTTCATGCAGGCGGGACTGCTCGCGTCGCGCCTCTATGTTGTGCTGTTCGGCTGTCTCGCACTGCTCAGTATCTATGCAGTGCGCTATATTCTCCTAAAGCTCCTGAAAGCGACGCATACGCTGACAAAGCCCGTCATCCTGATCGGCGCAGGAAAGACAGCGGAACAGGTCCTTCACTTTTTCGACGGGGATCTCGGCTACCGCTACGAGGTCATCGGCATCCTCGATGACCACCCGATCTCCAAGACGCTGCCGCAGCAATTCCAGCTGATGGGCACGCTGGCAGACGCCGAGACCATCATCCGGGACTCCGGTGTCGATACGGTTATCATCACGGCACCGGGACTGCAAAGCGAACGCTTGGGACAACTGATCTCCAGAATCCAGCCGCTCGTTCGTGATGTCCTGTTTGTGCCGGATTTGCTGGCGCTTCCGCTCGGAAACATCGGCGTGGAGCCTTTTTACACCGAAAAGGTGTTTATGCTGAGTATCCGCAACAACCTTGCCCGCAAGCGAAACCGCTTTGCCAAGAGATTGTTTGATCTCGCTGCAACAATTTGCGGAGGTCTGCTCATCCTGCCCTTTCTGCTCGTCCTGTGCATCATTGTCGGGATTGACAACAAAGGCCGCGTGATCTTTGCCCACCGGCGTGTCGGGCAGCATGGAAAACTCTTTTCGTGCTACAAGTTTCAGACGATGGTATCGGATGCGCAGCAGCGTCTGGAGGAGTATCTTGCAGAGAACCCGGCCGCACGGCGGGAGTGGGAAGAATCCTTTAAGCTGACCCATGATCCGCGCGTCACAAAACTGGGAGCGTTCCTGCGCAGAACCAGTCTGGATGAACTGCCTCAGCTCTGGAACGTCCTATGGGGCGATATGAGTCTCGTGGGACCGCGCCCGATCGTGACACAGGAGATAGAGCGCTATGGAGAAAACATCAAGGAATACTACATGGTTCCTCCGGGCATCACCGGAATCTGGCAGGTCAACGGGCGCAGCGACACCACCTACGAAGAACGTGTTGCGATGGATACCTGGTACGTCCGTAACTGGTCGATCTGGATTGACCTTGTGTATCTCTTCAAGACCGTGAAGACGGTATTTACAGGAAAAGGAGCGTATTAAACGTGGAGATCGTGAAGGGGCTGGGAGCATAATTATATGAAAATCACGGTAATTACTTCTGTGTATAATGGCGAAGATACCATAAAAAGAACAATTGAATCAGTATTGACGCAGGATGTAAAACCATATGAATATCTTATCATTGACGGCCTGTCTTCCGATCGCACACTAAAAATCGCAGAGTCCTATCGCACTGCATTTGAAAATGCGGGGATAATATACAGCATTGTTTCGGAAAAAGATAGTGGAATATACGATGCTTTTAACAAAGGCGTTTTACTTGCAAAAGGGGAGTACATTGCTTTCTTGAATGCAGACGACTGGTATACACCGACTGCCCTGAAGACAGTACAGAAAACATATGCTGAGACGCCTTTTGATTTTGCATATGGAACAATTCAATATATGGGAGCAAAGGGGGCAATTCTAAAAAAGAAATCGCGCCTTGACACTTTTGTTTCCAGCCGAAATTGGAATCATCCCAGCAGCTTTGCGAAGAGAGAGTTATACTTAAATTACCCCTTTGATTTGCAGTTTAAAGCATATGCGGATTTTGATTGGTTCTTAAAGGTTCGAAAACTCCCCATTAAAATTGTTATATTTCCAGGAGATGAAGTTATAGCTTATTTTCAAGCCGGCGGAACAAGCATCAATGCCAATTTTTCAAAAATGCTGGAACGTGCCTCTGAAAAGGCCTGTGCCTATCAAAGAAATGGGTACAGCAGACTCTATCTTTTTGAGGCATATGGGTGGGAGTTCGTGAAATATTTCTTTTCTGTTAGTTTTACATGATTTATAGAATATTGTATTTGGGAGATTGGGATACATGTCTGATGTAAGACAGTGCAGAAAGGTGTTGTTTCTCGAAGCGAGAAATTTTGGGGATGCGATAATAAAGAACACACTGATCTTTCAGTACGGTGTAGGGCATCCGGAAGAGCAAATTGATCTCTGGGCAAAGCGGCAGTTTGCAGATATATTTTCAAGAAACACACGAATTCATAAAGTCCACCATTCCGGATTTCCCATCGCTGGAATGAAGTCATGGAATATCATCACACTTGCAAGAACGATATGGGCACTCCGTAAGGAACGTTATGACCTTGCAATTGATACAATGGGGGATTTTCGCGAGAGATTTCTTTTGTGGTTGGTTCATCCGAAAAGGATAATCAGTATTGAGCGAGAGCAGGGGCATCCCTTCAATCACCTGATTCGCCGAGGCTTATCGTTCCTTGTTGAGCCTGTCGTCATACCGAAGGATATGGTAAATGTCTATATCCAACTTGCATATTTACTAAAGTATTTAGATGTTCAAAAATGGACGCAGGAACCCAACGGGCTATGTGCTTCCCCTCCAATTATTGGAATACACCCTTTTGCCAGCCAGAAATGCAGATTATGGGAGTGGGAAAAATGGAATAGATTGTATAGATTATTGCTTGAAAAAGGCTGTGTTGTACAATTCTTTTGTTCCCCCGCAGAACGAGCGATTCTTGAAGAAAATATCGAGATTGATCAGAGTTCCAATATCATTGCGGGAGATCTGCAATTTTTTTTAGAAGAGCTTCGGCACATTGATTTGCTTATTTGTTTGGATAGTTTCGCTGTTCACGCTTCTTACAGTTTAGGCGTCCGCAGTATAATGTTGAATGGGGCTAATGATTTTCATATTTGGCAGACGCCTCTCAGCAGCGTTGTGACAGGAAAATTTGATTGTGAATATTGGCCATGTTACAATAAACCGAAGTGTACGGATTATAGGTGTATTCGCAGCATCAATGCAGAGGATGTGGCACAGCTTGCCTATACGCTTTTATGTAGATAATGTCTGAGAAAATACTGCGTTTAAGGAAGGATTAAATGAAAACTGTCCTGCAAATTATGACGCGAAAAAATTACCCGATTTCGGATGGCGGTCAGAAGTGTATTGCAATGCACAGTCGTATTTTGAAGTTTTTAGGTGCGGATTTGCATGGCGTCATGGGAAATGTCGAAGATCCGTGCGAGGATTGGCATGAGCATATGACAGAATTCTCCAATCTGCTTATATTTCAAAGATGCCATGCGAGCGTAAGAAAAGCGCCTTTTCGAGCCATAGCGGACTATATATTTTCAGGGAAGCCAAGAAATGCGCAGGTCTTGGCTTCCGAAGAGAATAAAAAGCAGGTGATGGATTATATTGCGCAGAATCAAATCGAAACTGTCCTGTTAGAGTCTCCTTATGCCGGGGAATACATTGATTATGACCGCTTAAAGGCCAAGAATATACGCATCATCACGTTTGCGCATAATGTAGAATATGAATTTCAAAAAGATGTGCTGTCTAAGTTTGGCTTTTTATCAAAGTTGGAAATAAACCGTACCTACCACTATGAAAAAGCAAATTTAAGGAAAGCCGATCGGGTTATTTCTATTTCTCCTGCTGATTATCATCTTTTGCAAAAAGAGTTTCAATTGGACAATATTGTATATATGCCGACGCCTTACCTACGCTCAGAGAACAGATGGCATGATACGAACAGTGAATATATTGTATTTAACGGCACGCTGGATTTTTATCCAAATTATTACAGCATGAAGCACTTTGTATCGTCGGTGTTTTATCCATTTGTCGAAAGGCATCCGGACATAAAACTTCTCATTACCGGAAAAAATCAGGAGTCGGTTCAGAAGGAATTTCGGCATAAAAATATCGAATTTACAGGATTTCTTGCGGAAGAGGAACTGTATCGTCTTATGGAGAATTGCTTGTTCCTTGTTTCCCCGGTTATAAAAGGATCCGGGACAAAAATGAAATTGGTTCAAGGGCTTTCCATGGGAATTCCAATCATTGCTTCCACGCATTGTTTTGACGGCATCCCCTTTGATGAGAAACAGCCTGTTCCATATTTCGTAGCGGATACGAAAGAGGATTATATTCGCTGTATGGAATGCTTGCTGTCACATCGCGGGGAACGCGAACAATTGTCTGCAAATGCAGACATTTTTTTCAAGGAGCAATACGATTATCGGTACAACAAAAAAAGATGGCAGGAATTGCTCTTTTGACAGTTGGATTTAAATATTTGGATGTGTTTCTGTGAACTAGAGACTCTTATATTTGTGTCAAAAGGAGAAGGCTTATTTTGAAGCAGTTACCCAAAATAACGATTCTTACAGCATCGTATAATGCAGCTGCAACGATTGAACAGACGATAGTAAGTGTTGTTTATCAGGATTATCCCAATCTTGAATACATCATAATTGATGGGGGCTCTACGGATGGAACGATTGATATTTTAAAGAAGTACGAAAAAGATGGACTGCGTTGGATTAGCGAACCGGATCGTGGGCTTTATGATGCGCTGAATAAAGGTGTTGGTATGGCATCGGGAGAGTATATAGAGGTTCTAGGCGGGGATGACGCGCTGACCGATTATCACGTAATTTCTCGTGTTGTTCAGAAAATGAAGCCTAATATTGATATATTTGCAGGCGGTGTTTGGTCTGTAGATGAAAAAAGTGGGACACAGTATGAATTTATAAATTATGCATTGCTCAACGGCGGAGAATATTTTGGTGATATGCCGCCCCATGCTGCTATTTTTGCTCGAATCGAGTTGTTGTTGAAATATCCTTTTGACAGGCGTTATAAAATTGCGGCAGATGCTAAGTTTTTTCTGCAATGTTATTTTGATAAAACAGTCCACATTCAATATAGTGATGAGCTTATTGCATATTTTGCGAACGCAGGAATAAGTTCTGATGAAAATGCATGTGCGGAGGAATATAATCGTATTTATCATGAAATGGAGTTGCCATTTCACAGCCCTAACGATGCATATGCCTCACCTTTTAAGGTTGCGGTTAAAACTTGTTTGAAACGCATAGGTCTATTTTCTTTATGCAAGGCAATATGGAGCCCTGTAGCCCGTATTTATCGTGTACGATATAAGTGGCAGAAACATCAATGTACAAATGAGATTTGTCGTTGGTGTAGGAGAACAGGTTCCAAATAAAGAGGCGATTTATTGTGCCAGAGCTTTATATAGAGACAAAATGAGGAGCTTGGGAGAAACGCGGCGTTTCGTTGAATGGAGTTTTGGGGAGAAGTGGTGTTATGACGAAAAAGGCTTTACTTACTGGCATTACTGGGCAAGATGGATCCTATTTAACGGAACTCTTACTTGAAAAGGGCTATGAGGTCCATGGCATTATCCGTCGGCACAGTACACCCTGTACGGAGCGGATTGATCATCTCCTATCAGATGCTCAGTATGACGGGAGGCTCTTTCTCCACTACGGTGACCTGACGGATTCGAGCAATGCACATGCGCTGATCCGGGAGATTCAGCCGGATGAGGTCTATAACCTCGCTGCACAGTCCCATGTGGCGGTTTCATTCGAAGTGCCGGAGTATACGGCAGAGGCGACGGGTGTCGGAACGATCCGTCTGCTTGAGGCCGTGCGGCAGAGCGGACTGCCGATTCGCTTCTATCAGGCATCGACATCGGAGCTCTTCGGTGGGCTTCCGGACACTGCGCCGCAGAGCGAGGCGACACCGTTCTATCCGAAGTCGCCCTACGGTGCGGCAAAGCTATACAGTTTCTGGATTACGAAGAACTACCGCGAATCCTACGACATGTTCGCGGTCAACGGCATCCTCTTCAACCATGAGTCGCCGCGCCGCGGGGAGACCTTTGTGACGCGCAAGATCACGCTTGCCGTTGCCCGCATCCTTGCCGGGAAGCAGGAGAAGCTCTCTCTTGGAAATCTTGACGCAAAGCGTGACTGGGGGTTTGCGGGAGACTATGTCGAAGGGATGTGGCGGATGCTCCAGCAGGAAACCCCGGATGACTATGTGCTTGCGACGAATGAGACACATACCGTGCGCGAATTCGCGGAGCTGGCTTTCCGCGAGGCAGGAATTGAGATCGTGTGGCGCGGAAGCGGTGTTGAGGAAAAAGGCTATGATGCGCAGTCCGGTCGGCTGCTTGTCGATGTCGATCCGCGTTATTTTCGCCCTGCCGAGGTGGAACTTTTGTGGGGCGATGCGTCAAAGGCAGAGCGGGAACTCGGCTGGCAGCGCAAGGTGTCTTTCGCTGACCTCGTCCGCATGATGGTACGGGCGGATATGGAGCAGTACGGGCGCTGAGATTCCCGTTGAAGGAGAGCGTGTATGCATATTGTTCTGCTTTCAGGCGGCTCGGGGAAACGCCTCTGGCCGCTGTCGAATGACATTCGCTCCAAGCAGTTCATTCCCCTTTTTCGTCAGAGTGACGGTACGCGGCAGTCGATGGCGCAGCGTGTCTGCGGCCAGGTGCGACACGCGATTCCGGATGCAGAGATCACGATAGCGACATCGAAAGCACAGGTTTCTGCTTTGCGCAGCCAGCTGGGCGATATGGTCGACATCTCTGCAGAGCCATGCCGCCGTGACACGTTTCCGGCGATCGCGCTTGTCAGTGCCTATCTGCATGATGTGAAAGGCGTCGCGCTCGATGAAGCCGTTGCTGTCTGCCCGGTTGACCCCCATGTTGAGGATGCCTATTTTTCCTCGGTGCGCCATCTGGCGCAGCTCGCGGCAGATGGTGCGGCGGACCTCATGCTGATGGGCATCGAGCCGTCCTATCCGAGTGAGAAGTACGGCTATATCATGCCGCAGGACAAGGAGAATGTGAGCCGCGTTCTTTCTTTTCGGGAAAAGCCGGATGAAGCTGCTGCAAAGGAGTATATAGAGCAGGGAGCACTCTGGAACAGTGGTGTCTTTGCATATTATCTGGGCTATGTTTTGGAACGCTCCCAAGTCCTGCTCGGATGCTCGGACTACGAGACACTGCTTTCGACCTATGACCGTCTTGAAAAGATCAGCTTTGATTATGCCGTTGTCGAACGGGAAAGGAATATTGGCGTCCTGCGTTATGCAGGAGCGTGGAAGGATATCGGCACATGGAACACGCTGACCGAGATCATGGAAGAACCAACCCTTGGCGATGTCACCACGGATGATCGCTGCAGCGGCACCCATGTTGTGAATGAACTGGATGTCCCGATTTTAGTCATGGGCGGACAGAATCTCATTGTTGCCGCGAGCCCTGAGGGGATCCTCGTGGCGGATAAAGCAGCATCGAGTCATATGAAGCCCTATGTTGAGCAGATCAGTCAGCCCGTCATGTTTGCAGAGAAGTCGTGGGGGAGTTTCCGCATCATTGATGTTGAAGAAGGCAGCCTGACCATCAAGGTGACGCTGAATGCGGGGCACGCGATGAATTACCACAGTCACGAGCGTCGCCGTGAGATCTGGACTGTCGTGAGCGGCAGCGGGACGGTTCTGCTGGACGGAGAGGTGTGCGCCGTCGCACCGGGGGACGTCATAGAGATCCCGGCGGGCATGAAGCACAAGATCAGCGCGCAGGAGCGCATGGTTGTGATCGAAGTCCAGATTGGCGAAGCTATCCTAAAAGAGGACAAAATCAAGTGGTCAGACGAGACCGGGGGTGCAGTACGATGATGAAAAAAGATGCAAAGATCTACGTCGCTGGGCATCGCGGTATGGTCGGGTCCGCAATTTGCCGAGAGCTGGGACGGCAGGGATATACCAATATCATAACGCGCACTCATGCGCAGCTCGATCTTTGCAGACAGGATGCGGTGGATGCCTTCTTTGCAGAGGAAAAGCCGGAATATGTCTTCCTCGCAGCGGCAAAAGTGGGCGGCATTCAGGCGAATTCCGAGGCACCCGCTGATTTTATGTATCAGAATATGATGTTGGAGATGAACGTTATTTACTCCGCGTGGAGAACCGGCTGCAGGAAACTCGAGTTTCTCGGCTCGTCCTGCATCTATCCGCGCATGGCGCCGCAGCCGATGAAGGAGGACTGCCTGCTGACATCGCCGCTTGAGGAGACGAACGAGGCATATGCCCTCGCAAAGATTGCAGGTCTGAAGTACTGCGCGTACCTGAACAAACAGTATGGGACAGACTATATCTCAGTGATGCCGACAAATCTCTACGGTCCGAATGACAACTACCATCCGGAGCACAGCCATGTGCTTCCTGCCTTGATCCGGCGCTTTCATGAGGCGAAGGAAGCGGAAGCTCCGTCCGTGACCTGCTGGGGCGATGGCTCGCCCTTGCGCGAGTTTCTCTACGTCGACGATCTTGCCAATCTCTGTGTGTACTTGATGAATCATTACAGCGGAGATGAGACGGTCAACGCGGGGACAGGGAAGGAAATCTCCATTCGAGAACTCACAGAGCTGGTTGCACGCGTTGTTGACTATCGTGGTGAGATCCTGTGGGATACAAACAAGCCGAACGGGACGCCGAGAAAACTTCTTGATGTTTCAAAGGCAGAGCGGCTGGGGTGGCGGTACAAAATGGAGCTTGAGGATGGAATCCGGTTGGCCTACCAGGATTTTCTGAACAATCC
>ERZ772960.49-NODE-49-length-110253-cov-11.567578_pt1 | contig 110253 bp, 73 predicted proteins | sample MGYA00580678_ERZ772960 | MGnify/ENA primary metagenome ERZ772960 (study PRJEB29015, sample SAMEA2737930) | human oral metagenome | biome: human oral; feature: human-associated habitat; material: dental | place: China | collected 2059 ...
TGCATGTGTTAAGCCTGTAGCCAGCGTTCATCCTGAGCCAGGATCAAACTCTCCACTGTAAAATGTGATGAAAAGACCGGACGACGGATAGCGGACAGGAGCGAAAGCCCCGTCCCGTCATCCCGGCCTCGAACAATCTCTGTCCCGGAACGCCTTTACCGAAATATCAAGCTCAAAGAGCACCTCGTTCAAAAAGCAAAAGGGCGAAACGGCGAAATGGCGGAAACCAGAAAGCCTGCCCTGATGCCGAATTGATCGGTTCGTTTCTTTTACCCGTCCGCACGGCATGCATGCCGCGCAGACGCTTCTTGTACTACTTCTCTGTCTATGTAAATCCTTTCAAAGAACTCTTTCTTTCTGTGCCGACGATACAAGCCGTGCGGCTCGTTTCGTAAAGCGAATGCAAAGGTATAAAGAAAAAACATACGCGCCAAATGTTTCGGGGAAAAACTTTCACGAAAGTACACTTTTTCATATTTTATTACAAATGTCAGCCCTGAAAAACTATTTATACCTTAATATAATAAATCTGTACAGTTCTTTCATCAAGCCACAAGACAGAACTTACTTCAAAGGCTTACCCCCAAATGTAAAGCCAACAGAAAGGGCAGGCTACCGATTATCGTGTTCTCGGATCTCCACCCGGCGAATCTTGCCGGAGATAGTCTTCGGAAGGGCATCGACAAACTCGATGATACGAGGGTACTTGTAAGGTGCCGTTTCATGCTTGACGTGATTCTGCAGTTCTTTTACGAGAGCATCACCTGCCTTGCTTCTCCATTCGTCAGCGAGAACAATGGTTGCCTTGACGACCATACCGCGCACCACATCGGGCACGCCGGTCACAGCACATTCGACAACAGCCGGATGCGTCATCAACGCACTTTCCACCTCAAACGGCCCAATGCGATAACCTGAACTTTTAATGACATCATCGGCACGGCCCACAAACCAATAATATCCATCCTCGTCTCGCCAGGCAATGTCGCCGGTATAATAAAGACCATCATGCCATGCCCTCTCTGTCAGTTCCGGATCACGGTAATATCCTTTAAAAAGCCCGATTGGCTTTCCTGCACTGGTATCGATGCAGATTTCGCCCTTCTCGCCATCCTCACAGGCAGACCCGTCCGGCTTCAGCAGTCTGATGTCATACTGCGGGTTCGGCTTCCCCATGCTTCCCGGCTTCGGTTTGATCCAGGGGAATGTGCCAAGGGTCATGGTAGTTTCGGTCTGTCCGAAACCTTCCATCATCCGGATTCCCGTAAGGTTGAAGAACTTCTGGTAAACGGCAGGCTCAAGTGCCTCGCCGGCCGTGGTACAGTATTCCAGCGCAGAGAGGTCGTACTTTGCGAAATCCTCCTGTATCATGAAACGGTAGATGGTGGGGGGAGCACAGAAAGACGTGACACGGTATTTCTCCATTACTCTCATGATCTTTCCTGCCGTGAACTTCTCGTGATCATAAACGAAGACCGTCGCACCGGCAAACCACTGCCCGTACAGCTTTCCCCAGACAGCCTTTCCCCATCCCGTATCTGCCACGGTAAGATGGATGCCGTTCCCGTCCAGATTGTGCCAGAAGACACCTGTGACGAGATGCCCCAGCGCATAGAGATAATCATGCGCCACCATCTTCGGTTCGCCACTGGTACCGCTGGTGAAATACATCAGCATCGTATCCCCGTTCGTATTCACTTCTTCAGGGCGGACGAATGCCGGTGCCTCCGGCCATTCCTTATGCCAGTCGTGAAATCCCTCTGGCACAGGATTGTCCCTCTGCACCATGGAATTGACGGCTACGAGCACTTCAACCGTCGGGCTCTCCGGGACAGACTGCCTGACCTGCGTTGTGACATATTCGTCGTTCACACATATAATTGCCTTCACGGAAGCACGCCGGTTGCGGTAGACAATGTCCTTCTTCGTAAGCATATGGGTAGCAGGGATGGCCACCGCACCGATTTTGCACAACGCCATCATCGCAAGCCACCACTGGTAATGCCGTTTGAGAATGAGCATCACCTTGTCGCCACGGCTGATGCCAAGACTGAGGAAGTAAGCCGCTGTACGGTCGGTCTGCTCCTTGAAACCGGCAAAGGTGGTCTTTACCTCTTCACCACGCTCACTGGTCCAGAGAAGTGCAAGTTTGTCCGGTGCTTCCTTTGCCCATTCATCCATGACATCATAAGCGAAGTTGAAAGTATCAGGGACTATGAAATGCAGATGCTCTCGGAAATCTTCCTCTGAAGAGAATTGAGTCTGGGTTAAATATCTTTCTATCATCTTGTTATTCTGAATATTCGTTTTTAAAAATAGAAGCAGGCGGCTCGCTGGCAGATCCGATATTCCCATCTGCCCGGCCGATACCAGAGACACCTGCGCTTACAATCTTACACACAATGCCGGATTCAGAAGCAGAATCCGGGAAATCTAAAAGATAATTGCCAGGAACTTCAGTGTCCTGTTGTCCAACGCCCGCATACAATGTGGCTGACTGGCATCGAAATAAATGGTATCACCCGGTTCAAGAACAAAATGTTTCCCACCCAAGGTAAGAGCCATACGTCCCTGCCACACCATATCAAATTCCTGCCCGGAATGCGTATCCATGTCTACAGGCTCGTCATCCGACTTCGGTTCTACCGTCACCAGGAAAGGATCAGCCTTCCTGCCGCGGAAACCACTTGCCAGACTCTGATACTTATAGGCTTCCCTGCGCTCGACGCTCATTCCCTTTCCGTTGCGAGTAAGGAAATAAGCCCCCATCCGGGGTTCCTCGCCGAACATCAGCACATCAAGCGAAATACCGTATTTCCGTGAGAGCTTATACAGCCGGCTGACCGCCAGGTCGCTTTCACCGCCCTCCATTTTCAGGTATTTTTCTTCCGTTACGCCACACGTTTCCGCCATCTCCTGCACGGAGACCTCCAACGACTCGCGTAAACCTTTCAATCTTTCCCCTATTTGCTTCAGCGCTTCATCCATAAATCAACACAATGCTTTTTTCGCCACAAAAGTAACAAATAAAATAATAATGAAGATAAAAAGTATTGCATTTTCACTATTAAACCGACAAAATAAACAGAAAAATACACACACGATGATCATGTGTGCATAAAAAACGGCCCGTCCCAACTCAATCCTGTCGTTTTTTCTTCCTCAAGAGAGAGAACACGCCCCACAGTCAACACCGGGATACAATGGAAAAAGGGCAGAACCGGACATCACTGAATTGACGAGATGTAGGGCCATACCTCCTTCACCGGCCATCTGACACCGGCACCAGCAGCCACAAGGCAATATAGAGAATCAGCCCGGGGAAACCTGCGGTAAAAAGCGTGAGCAGCAGCCAGACAATGCGGGTAGCATCCCTGTCGAAACCCAAAAAATCAGCAAGCCCGGCACAGACACCTGCTATCCAGACATTGTCAGTGACACGTACTAAGCGTTTGTTATACATACTTCAAAACCTGTTGGTGAATATTACGCATTCTGCAAACGACATCCGGTGCTATCCTATCTCGGGAATCACGTACGACAGGGCTTCCAGTACCTGCCCGCGTGTCGCCCCCTCACGGATTGCCACAAAGATGGTATCGTCACCGGCAATCGACCCTAATATATAAGGAGAATCACAGCAGTCAATGTCATAGGCTATCGCACTGGCATAGCCCGGCCGTGTCTTGACGATCGCCAGCTGCCCCGATATGTTCACGGAGACGTAACCACTGCGCTGCAGCATCTCCGTAGCCTTCCGGGGCGTGGTGACACGCCGGTACATCGTTTCATTCGGCAGGACATAGACATACTTTCCATTCATCGAGGCAGCTTTCGCCACCTTCAACTGCTTGAGGTCACGGCTCAGCGTCGCCTGCGTCAGCCTGAACCCTTCCTGCTCAAGCGCACGCAACAATTCTTCCTGGGAACCGAGTTCCATACTTGATATGAGCATTTTCAATGCTTCAAGTCTACTGTTCTTTACCTTCATGTACCGTATACTTATTCCTACATGAATGCAAAATTATACAATACGGTTCATATCTGGAAGCAAAACCGTCAAAAAGTAACCAGAAACGTATTTTACGAGCAGATAACCGTCTATTCTGAGACCGCACATCTGCCAAGGCTGATATTTATCACGAAACATCCACCACGCAGACGACCCTCTCTGCAAATATAAAGCATTTTCTAAAAACCCCACGCCGGTCTGCCGCTGACAGGAACTTTTTCGGTCCTCTGTAACTTTTTTCCTTATGCGGCCATCTTCAACTCTCGCCTCCAGTCGCATAGACCGCTATGCACTTACAAGAAGAGCGCAGAAGCCGCTCGCCTAAAAGGCAAAAAGAACGTCAAAGATGACTTTTCAGGACCTGCCATCCATCAATCTGCAGATATAGACAGAGAAAAGCGTTCTTCTGACAGCCATCCTCCCTTTATCCTCCCTTCGATCTCCTACAGAGAATTTCTTATAAAATTACGTTAAAATCCACCAAATAGCTTAAAATGAGATATTTATGAGCTTTTCGCCTCAATAGAGGTAATGGTTCGGCAATAGCTCTAAGTTCTGCATTATGCATAAGTTTACTTGCCAAACAACTCTTTATTACTCGTTTCAACATTAAATGTTGCTAATAATTCCATTACAAAGATGGAATTTAATTTTGATTTTCCTCTGACAGATATGCTAAATAACAATAAAAGTGCAATAGACATAACCAGAATTTTTTAATATCTCATTATCTTTGCGCTAAACGCAATAATAAAGATAAACGATGAAAGATATAAATCGCATAAAAGTCGTGTTGGTAGAGAAGAAGCGGACAAGCAAATGGTTGTCCGAGCAATTAGGAAAAGATCCTGCGACAATCTCAAAATGGTGTACCAATACGTCACAACCAGATTTAGTAACATTGACTAAGGTAGCAGCTCTATTGGACGTTGATGTTCGTCAGCTTATCAATAAAACGAAAGGTACTAATACCGATGATTGAAAAATCATTAGTTCAAAAAATAATTAATAATGAATACAAAGGCAAAACCATTCATCAAATGGGTTGGCGGTAAAGGACAACTCATTGAACAACTGGAGGCAAAACTTCCAGCTGACTTTGATAATTGGGATAATGCGACATACATAGAGCCATTCGTTGGCGGGGGAGCAATGTTGTTCTACATGTTGCAACAGCATCCAAATATCAAGCGTGCCGTAATCAACGACATTAACAGTGATTTGATTGCATGTTATAGAACTGTACGTGACAATGTGGAAGAGTTAATTCCTGCATTGCAAGAAATTCAAACCCAATATTACGCATTGCAAGATATAGAAGCGAAACGTGAGATGTTTATGTCAGTACGTCAACGCTACAATGAGAAGAATCTTGACCCGATAGAGAATACGACAAAGTTCTTCTTTCTTAATCGTACCTGCTTCAATGGATTGTATCGTGTAAACAAGAAAGGCTTGTTCAATGTTCCTTGCGGAAAATACATGCAGCCACAGATTTGCGATGAAGATACACTTAGAGCAGATAGTGAATTATTGAAAAGAGTGGAAATCTTAGAAGGTGATTTTGAGAACACTTTGCTTTGTGCGCAAGGCAAAACTTTGTTCTATTTTGATCCTCCATATCGTCCACTTAGTGACACTTCAAGTTTTAATGACTATACGAAAGAAGCATTCAATGATGGATCACAAGTCAGGTTGAAGGAATTCTGCGATAAAGTTGTTGCAAATGGACATAGTTTTATGCTGAGTAATTCTGATTGCAGGGGGAAAAACGAAGCAGACAATTTCTTTGATGTCTTATATGCAGATTATTATATAGACAGAGTTATGGCTTCTCGTAATGTGAATGCAAACGGAGCAAAACGAGGAAAGATTTTCGAGATTCTCGTTCACAATTATGCCAACATACAAAAAGAAAGAAAGAAAAAAAACAGACATTAGAGTTTAACCCACATTATGTGGAAACAAAACAATTGAGCTATGGAGAATGATTTTGAAAAATTTGTGTCACAATTAGCAGAAACCAATGCTACATTGGACTTCTACTCTGATTTCAAGAAGATTCGCAAGAATGTAAACAACATTGCTATCAGCCTAAATATGCTAAATTTCTTGCTGGGTAAAGAAAATTTGCGCTCGGCCGTAGAAGCATTATGGGAAAGAGACAAGACTGTATTCAATGTGCTGGATATTCTTATTGCCACACGTCGTAAAGACAAAAAGAAGTTCATAGATACAGATGGACAAATAAAAGTCATCAGTTCACTTTTTACATCAGTTGATGGAGTGATGAAATTCTTTGAAGAGACAGGATTATCAGAAGTTTTCAAAGGAAAGGATGTGCATGACTTGGTAGATTATGTGTTTGGTGTTGAAACTGGAATGGATACCAATGGAAGAAAAAACAGAAGTGGTGACATTACCAAAGTTTTATTACATCGAATTTTCCTATCAAATGGAATTGAGCATCGAATGGAAGTTTATTCTCATGAGTTTGCCGCTATTCAAAAGGCATTGGGAGAAGATAAAAAACGTTTTGACTTTGTTGTAAAAACAAGAACTGTAACATTTTTGATAGAACTGAACTTTTACAATGGTGGAGGTTCTAAGCCAAACGAAATAGCTCGTGCCTACAGAGAGTTGGCTCCTATAGTAAACAAAGTCGATGGTTTTGAATTTGTATGGATCACAGATGGTGAAGGTTGGAATAAAGCAAAGAGCAAATTAGCCGAGGCTTACAAAGACATTCCAAGAGTTTATAATTTTACAACGTTGCCAGAATTTATTGCGGAAATTAAGAACAATTTGTAAAAATGGTTGTACCATACTATAAATCCCCCAACAATGACTTTTTCCTTGCTCATGGCAATTGTTTCAAACTTCTCAAGGAGTTTGAATTCAAGTTCGACATGATATTTGCCGACCCTCCTTACTTTCTCTCCAACGGTGGTATATCGTTGCAGAGTGGTAAGGTCGTGTGTGTTGATAAAGGGGAATGGGACAAAGGTAAGTCGCAAGCGGATATGACGGCATTCAACATGGAATGGCTACACCTATGCCGCGACAAGTTGAAAGACAACGGTACAATATGGATAAGTGGCACTTATCACAATATCTTTTCCGTGGCAAATTGTCTCACAGAACTTGGCTATAAAATTCTGAATGTCATCACTTGGGAGAAGACCAATCCCCCTGTCAACATTTCCTGTCGCTACTTCAAATACTCTACGGAGTTTGTCATTTGGGCAAGAAAGATGCAGAAAATACCGCACAAGTTTAATTATGAGTTGATGAAAGAACTGAACGATGGCAAGCAAATGACTGATGTATGGCGAATGCCAGCTATCGGTCGTTGGGAAAAAAATTGTGGCAAGCATCCGACGCAAAAACCTTTGCGTTTACTCGTTAGAATGATTCTCGCTTCAACCAACCAAGGAGATTGGATTCTTGACCCATTCAGTGGAAGTTCCACAACTGGCATTGCCGCTAATCTTTGTGTACGGAGATTTGCAGGGCTTGAACAAGAGGAAGAATTTTGTAAGTTGAGTAAAGCAAGGCGTGAGGAAATAGAGAATCTTGAAAGTTATGATAATCTGATAAACCATATTGAGGACTTACATAAGTTACAGAATTTCTCTATGGTTAATGAAGATATTAATGGATATACCCAATTACCATTCTAAATTATAATACATCAAATGATAGCGAGTTGCAACATTCCTAATTTTTCTCAAAAGATTAGTATCGATGACGTCAAAAATAATCCTTTTTACAATAAATTGGAATTTTGTATAGGTTCAATTTACCAAGAGATTAGTGACATTCACAAAGGCGAAGAAAACATATTTAAGTACCTCAAACCAAATGAGGCCTATCTTAATGACATATTCATGATGTGTCGTTCTATAGAGACATGTTTAGATTCTATCAATTATGCCGTTAATTTTATTTCTCATTATGGGTACAAAGATTACTGTAGAAAAGAATTTATCCCTTTTGACAGGTTTTGCTTATACCATTATGATGTAATTTGTCATAAGGTATCCACCTTGAAAGACCTTTATTTTAAAATTATAAATAAAATTTACAGAATAGGCTTAGAAAAGCCTACGTGGAAAGATATAAAGAAACAAAAAGACAAAATAAATAATGAACATCTGTTTGCTATTTTGGAAGATAATTATAGTCTAATGAAATCCATTGACAATAATAGAAATATGTCTTCACACGAAGGTAACATTCATTTGTCTCTTCTTAATGATTTAAGTATTTATCTAATGGTTTCTTCATTACAAGGAAAAGTACCAACAATAGAATATGATTGGAGATACCAGAAAGGTTCTATTACTTATAAAGCCAAAATAAGACAGGCAAAAAAGGAAATGTTAGAGTATCTGAATGTTATTAAATACAATGCATTTGTTGTAACAAAATGTTTTATGTGCTCCCTTTCTCCTCAATTAGAAAATCTATTGAAAGAGTTATTTTCAAACATAACATTTGAAAATGATAGTTCAACTGCATCGCCTACATATTGTACAACTGCATGTTTTTGTAAAAGTTGAGCATTTTCTATTATTAATTTAAAAATAAGGAATTTATTAGGGTTAAAGGACGAGACCGTCGATGTAGGATGATTACCAACCTTATCAACCCGAAAAGCGTAAGAACCAAAACAAAGATCTAAAATTAACTTTCTTTAATTCTAACATCACCACACAGAAAACTCAAAATAAAAGCATCATTCTACTATTTTTTGCTTTTTTAGGTGTCATTCTCATGGGAAAAGTTGTCTGTCACGAAAAAAAGACTAACTTTGCAGCCTATACTACTAATGATAAAGTACGATTTACCATGCGAAAGAAACTGTTGATCCTTGCTGCCTGCCTTTCAGCGACCGCCCTGACGGCACAGAACACGAACCGCACAGACTCCGTCAGGACACAGAAAATGGACGAAGTAGTCGTGACCCGCCGCCGGCAACTGGTCAGGAACGATATCGACAAGCTGACCTACGATGTCCAGCATGACGAGACAGCGAAGACAAAATCCACTCTGGAGATACTCAAACAGATTCCGTTCGTGTCTGTTGACGGACAGGAGAACATCAAGGTACAGGGATCTTCCAGCTTCAAGGTGTACAAGAACGGACATCCCGACCCTGGTTTCTCGGGGCAGAACCTCAAGGAGATTCTAAAGGCACTCCCTGCCTCCACCATCAAGAAAATCGAGGTCATCACCGATCCCGGTGCCAGATATGATGCCGAAGGGACGACGGCTATCCTCAACATCATCATGACAAACGACACAAGACTGCAAGGGGTGTCGGGCAACGTGAACCTTTTTGCCAATACATGGGGGTCAATGGGTGCGGGGGCTTACCTGACCACGAAAACAGGGAAGCTCACGACTACCGTCAGCTACAATGAATACTATCAGAGCGCAAAGCAGAGCGAGGGCGGCTCGGAGGTGGCCTATCACTACATAGAGAGCGGCGAACGGTCGTTTGCCAGCCAGAACAGCTCGACAAAATACAATATACACATCGGCGACATCAGTGCCAGTTACGAAATTGACTCGCTCAACCTCCTGAGCGCGTCTGCATCCGGATTCGGATATGCGATGGACAACAATGCCCATGGGACACACGAACGCCGGGACAAAGACGGCAGTCTTATCTATCAATACGACCGCAGATCTTATACGCCAGAATACGCTTACCTGAATTTCGGCGGACGCCTCGACTATCAGCACAAAACACATCTTGACGGAGAAGTACTGACCTTGTCCTATATGCTGGCTGCCACACGACGGCATAACACCAGCCGGGAGGAATACAGCAATGCTGTGAATATGCCTGTTTCCTATACCGGGTACGATCTCAACAGCCGTGAACACTTCAGCGAGCACACATTCCAGGTTGACTATGTACGTCCATTCGGGAAACACCACAAGCTGGAAAGCGGCCTGAAATACATCCTCCGTCACAACAACAGCCTTACCTTCATAGATTACACCGGTACGGCAACCGACGTTGACACCCACTTCAAACACGGTACACAGGTGGCCGCAGCCTATCTTTCCTACCTTGTCACAGCGGGTAAATGGTCGGCACGCACCGGTCTGAGATACGAATACAGCTACATGAAAGGGGAATATCCCGATGGGAGCAACAACAGTTTCCATGCCCGTCTCAACGACTGGGTGCCTTCGATGAGTCTGCAATACAAGATGACAGATACCCAGTCGATGAAAATCAGCTACAGCACCAGCATCAACCGTCCGGGCATCACTTACCTCAATCCCGCCGTCATCAGTTCGCCGAACACCCGTCAGTATGGAAATGCCAGCCTGGGAAGCAGCCGCAACCAGAAGCTGCAGATCAGCTACATGCTGAATGCCCGGAAGCTGACGCTGAACCTGACTCCGTATTACGACTTCACCAACAACGGTATTACAGACATCCGTTACGTCGAAGGGCGGACAATCGTGTCGACCTACGGAAATGTGCAGAAGCGGAGGGAAGCCGGTCTTTTGACATACACCCGGTGGCAGCCTTTCAGAGGGACAACGCTGAGTATGAACGCTTCCGCAAAGTATGCAAGGATTGCAGTGCCTGCCCCCGAAGTGGAGAACAAGGGGTGGTCAGGCTCCGTCTTTCTGGACTATGGACAGAAACTCCCCTGGAAACTGCACTTCGACACCAGCCTTGCCCTGCAATGCGGTCGCCCCATCCGTGGTCCTTACGCCTATGAAGCAAGATGGCATAACTACAGATTCACGATCAACCGCAGCTTCCTCAACGACCGCCTGTCAGTGGCAGTCTACGCCAACATGCCCTTCACCACCCGTGAAAAATACAGGTATCGCACCGTACATGGAGATTACACCGGCTATAACCTCTCCTGGGACAAGACGAGAGTTTTCGGTATCCGTGCTTCATGGAGCTTCGGCAAACTGAAGGCAAGCGTGAAGAAAGCAGAACGGAGTATTCAGAACGACGACCTGGTGGGTGGCGTGAACAAATGAAAAACAGTTCGCAGAACAACCGAAACCTCTGCAGAACTCCATTAAAATATCGAGATCATAACATAGACCATCGGTTATCAACAGTGGTTTTCGGATGTAAAAAGACTTTTGCGGAGGTCTCAGACCTGCAATAGAAATGATGTCAAATATCCGAAAGCAAGACCCTGTACCTGTTTCCCGACAGCCGGGAACCTTGATCTGACACAGGGCATCCTTATAAACACAAAGTCCTGGCCACACCGTGTGGACAGGACTTTGTACTTTATATCTGATTACAGAAAATGTAACCGGAAGACTTAGAGCTGCGGACCAGCTGCAACGAGAGCCTTGCCGGCTTCGTTGTTCTCGTACTTCGCGAAGTTCTTGATGAAGCGGGCAGCAAGATCCTTGGCCTTCTCATCCCACTGGGCTGCATCCTTGTAAGTGTCGCGCGGATCGAGAATCTCGGTAGCGACACCTTCGAGCTTCGTAGGAACCGTGAAGTTGAAGTAAGGAATCTGCTTGGTCGGAGCAGCATCGATGGAGTGGTTCAGGATAGCGTCGATGATACCACGTGTATCGCGGATAGAGATACGCTTGCCGGTACCGTTCCAGCCGGTGTTGACCAAGTAAGCCTTGGCACCGCTCTTCTGCATCTTCTTGACCAGCTCCTCAGCATACTTTGTCGGGTGCAGCTCCAGGAAAGCCTGACCGAAGCAAGCGGAGAATGTCGGTGTCGGTTCGGTGATGCCGCGCTCTGTACCGGCCAGCTTGGCTGTGAAGCCGGAGAGGAAGTAATACTTGGTCTGCTCTGCGCTCAGGATAGATACAGGAGGCAGTACGCCGAATGCGTCAGCTGACAGGAAGATAACCTGCTTTGCAGCCGGACCCTGAGACTCCGGACGCTGGATGTTCTTGATATGGTAGATCGGGTAAGAAACACGTGTGTTCTCGGTTACGCTCTTGTCAGCGAAGTCGATCTTGCCGTTCTCGTCAACTGTTACGTTCTCGAGCAGTGCGTCACGTGTAATGGCACCGTAGATGTCCGGCTCCGATTCCTTGTCGAGGTTGATGACCTTTGCATAGCAGCCACCCTCGAAGTTGAAGACACCCTTGTCGTCCCATCCGTGCTCGTCGTCACCGATGAGCTTACGCTTCGGATCGGTAGAAAGAGTCGTCTTACCTGTACCGGAAAGACCGAAGAAGATAGCTGTGTTCTCACCCTTCATATCGGTATTGGCAGAACAGTGCATAGCAGCGATGCCCTTCAACGGCAGGAAGTAGTTCATCATAGAGAACATACCCTTCTTCATCTCGCCGCCGTACCAGGTGTTGATGATGACCTGCTCCTTGGAAGTAACGTTGAAGACAACGGCAGTCTCAGAGTGCAGACCGAGTTCCTTCCAGTTCTCCACCTTTGCCTTTGAAGCGTTGTAGACAATGAAGTCAGGCTCCTGGTCGAAGTCAGCCTCGCTCTTCGGACGGATGAACATGTTTGTAACGAAGTGAGCCTGCCATGCAACCTCCACGATGAAACGGATCTTCATACGTGTATCCTTGTGTGTTCCGCAGAAACCGTCAACTACGAAAAGACGCTTGTTTGAAAGTTCCTTCTTCGCAATATCCTTTACAGCTGCCCATGCCTCCTTGGTTGCACGGTGGTTGTCGTTGTGGTATTCTTCGGAATCCCACCATACTGTGTCGTGAGAAGTCTCGTCATCAACGATGAACTTATCCTTAGGAGAACGGCCAGTGTAGATACCGGTCTTTACGTTGATTGCACCGAGTTCTGTTTCCTGACCTACCTCGAAGCCCTCAAGGCCCTCTTTTGTCTCCTCGTTGAACAACACCTCGTAAGAAGGATTGTAAAGTACTTCTGTAGTACCTGTAATTCCGTACTTCTCAAGTACGCTCTTGTCAAACTTTGCCATTTCTTATAAATGTATTTAGTTGAAACTTGATTCTGCACTGTCAACAGATCCCGTAAAAGGACACCGCAAAGGTAATATAAATATTAAATTCGCCAAAAAAAATAGCTGATAAAAAGCAGCAAAGTGTTGCCTGATAAGGTTAAAGATATTAAAATAATTGCTGGTGCTGGTATATTTGTAAATCAGACTTTGCAAAACTTCAGATTATTTCTTAAATTTGCCGAAATTTTGCACAGCGGGTTTCTTAACCCGCACATCTATAACACCTAAGATAAAGAATGGAAATCATTAATTTTTCGGACCAGAACTCTATCATCAACCAGTATTTAGCAGAAATCCGAGACAAGGACTATCAGAAGAACCGGCTGCTCTTCCGCAACAACGTGATGCGCATCGGCGAGTTCGAGGCATTTGAAATCTCCAAGACACTGAACTACGAGTCCAAGCAGGTCACCACACCGCTGGGCACCGCACAGGTCAACGTGCCGACCGACAAAATCGTCCTGGCCACCATCTTCCGCGCCGGACTTCCTTTCCACAATGGCTTCCTCAACATCTTCGACCACGCTGGCAATGCTTTTGTCAGCGCTTATCGTGAATATAAGGATGCTGCCCACCACGTGGTGGGCATCCACGTGGAGTACCTCGCCACACCTGACATCAACGGCAAGACCCTCATCATTGCCGACCCGATGCTGGCCACCGGCGGTTCCATGGAACTGGGCTACAAAGCCATCCTCTCGAAGGGAACGCCCCGCCACGTACACGTAGCCTGCCTGCTGGCCACGCCGGAAGGCATCGCACACATCCGCAAGACATTCCCCGAGGATTCCACGACCATCTGGTGCGCAGCCATTGACGAAGGCCTGAACGAGCATCAGTACATCGTCCCGGGATTCGGCGATGCAGGCGACCTGTGCTACGGCGAAAAGATTTAGGGAAAGGCCTTCCCCAACACGAAAGAGGGAAAGGCCTCCCCCAACACGAAAGAGGGGGAGTGCCTACGGAAGCCGGTCAGGATAATCGCCCATCACCGCCTGCCAACGCCTGCCACATAGGCCGAAAAGAACCCTTGGGCAGGCTCTCCTCTACCTCAGCCCATAACAGTCGATCAGATTAATGCCCCATGCAGGACGCAGCCCCATCGGCTTTTCCTTCACAAAGAGCTGCCTGATGGTCGCCAGGTCCTCCGGCCCGTTCATAGTGGGTTCCCCGGTGGCCTTGCTCATCTGGTCGAAGAAGATGTAAAGAAGCAGGCGGGCGCGGGGATTCTCCGGATTGACACCTATTGCCGACTTGAAGGCAATGATGGCATCCACACAATACCGCTTCCCATTGACGGAAGGATTCCGCACGATGAGGGCCGTATAATAAAGCCCTTTGAGCGTCAACACCTCCGAACGGTCGACACCCTCCTTCGACTGCAGGGCTTCGACATCATCCTTCACTGCATCCAGGAACAACGTGGAATAACCGTCCTGCGGGAAACGGACGGCATACTGGAGGGCAAAGAGCGTCCGGTAATAGACGGGCAGCCACGCATCAGGATCCTGCTTCTCTATCCGTTTCAGTTCATCCATCCCTTTCACGACGGATACCGCCTCATCGCCATTCACCTTGCTTAATGCCGCCTCCAGCTGTCTGTCAGACGGACGGGCATCCTGGGCATTCACACTGGCTGCACACATAAGGGCAACGATAACGACGAGTTTAGAAACTAAAGTTTTCATACGCTTTGAATTTAACAAGTGAAACATAAATCTTCGCTGCAAAAGTATGAAACCTTCCGGCTGCCTCCAAATACCGGGGACAGACAACGAGAATACGGGCTGTACAGCTATCCGGCCCGCTGAAATGCCATGTTCCGGGACGAATGACTAAGAACCCCTGCCACCCCGAGAGGGTGTGTCAAAAGTTGATATGGCAGCTGAACTGTAGGATCAGACCAGCATGGATTTTCCAGAATATGCTTTTCATACATCTTCATTTTCATTGATTACCATTAAAAAGATGGAAAAGAGATTATTACGGTCCGGTAAACATTCTCCCGAATACACATTGCCCCCTTTACCATCTATATGATGGTGACAAGGAGCAGACTGATGGTGACAAGGAGCAGACATAGCCACCTTCTGCCGATGTGTTGATGCCCGATACACATTGTGCTGGCCGTCAACACCAGACGTGTCGAGGGACAACTCTCCTGCAATATGCCGCCGGGAGGGAAGCGGGTTGCGGAAGGCTGCAGTGTCAATACCCCTCATCGCATCTATTCCCGGTCTATCCCGGCAAGGGCGACGACCGGACTGTCTGCCGAAACATAAAGGCTTCCTCCCCGCAACGGGCAGACCGTCCCTGCCCTTTCCATCACACCATGGGCAACCCGTCAACCGACGAATCGGCGGAGTCCGGGAACAAAAGTGCGGGAGACCGGGACGGTGTCATCGCAACCGGAGAGACGAAGCTGATAGCCGTTGGAATTGCCTTTGGCGGAACAGATGTTGTTGACATTCACCAGGAACGAACGGTGGCACTGGAAGATGTTGTCGTAGGGAAGAGCCGCTTTCAGCGCCGTCAGCGTCGAACGGAGTTCGGTTTTCACCGTTTTGCCTTCACTCCGGTAACACACACAGACGTTGTTCTTCCTCGCTTCGATGTACAGCAGGTCGTTGACAGGCAGGGTGAGGTCGGATCCCCGCAGGTTCTGGTCGTGCAGCGTGATGACGATGCCCGCCTGCTCGTCGGTGGTCTTCCGTATCAGCTCTTCCAGTCTGCCGTTCAGCATCCGGTTGTAGTTGATCAGCGTAAAAATGCCCGTGACGATCACCCAGACAAGGAAAGTCCAGTAAAAGAAGACCCAGAACAGCCTTCCCGTCAACGGGATATGGAAAAAGAAGGCGGCATAGACCGTCATGGAGACTGCCATGGCCAGTTCAATGCCGATACTGTACAGAATCTGATGTCCGTTGGTCACCGGGATTTTCCTGTACGACAGCGTCTTGAAGAAAAGGACTGAACCCAGCCACAGGACACAGGCGGTCAGCATGCCGAAGCCCAGGCACATCAGGAAAATACTGCCCCGGTACTGGCTGATCCCGAACGGCTGCAGAAGATAGAGAAACAGGAAAATGCCACCTCCTGACGTAACACTCGTGCGCCAGGAGGTGGCATTTCCCTGCAATGTACACCTGCTGCGGAGGAAGGATGACAGTCTGCTCATGATTTTACTTAAAGGATTGTTGTCTGCCTGCAAAGTTACGCTTTTTCCCCCTTTCCTGCAAGTCTTATGTCCGGACGCACCTGCATCCGGAGAGAACGGCGTTCCCTGTCCTTTCATGCCGGACACCCTCCGGAACGTCCGAGGTCAACGCCTCTCATAACGACAAGGACTATATCCTCGCCATCAACTGGAAGAAGGCCGAGGAACATACAGCCGAGGACAACTTCGACTGGAAGGCAATGAGGGATTGCCCGGCAGAAAGGAGATTACGCATGGGGAAACACGACATGAAGGTTTTACCGGACGGTTACGCAATACAAAAAGGAGACAGACACCCGTCACCGGCATCCATCTCCCATCGGATTTCAGGTCACGGTACACCGGGCATACCGCAACCTGCATGGCAGGCTATTGCACTTCCCAGATGTCGTTTGTCTCCAGCATCTCCATGAAGGTATGGTAAGGCTTCCTGGCCTTTACCTCTTCAATCTGCCGGTTGACGGCGGCATCGTAGGTAGGAGCTTCTACATCACGGATGACACCGAGGGCAATCGGAAAACCGTTCTCGTTGCTCATCATGGCAAGTTTCAGCTGCAGGGTATTGTCCTGACAGTGCGCATCATGGACGAGGATGTCGTCCCGAGTGATGCCGTTCTCACCGATCTTCACCACTTTCAGGCCGAATCCTTCCTGCATGAGACCGTACTCCTGATTAGGACCGAATACGAGCGGTTCGCCGTGTTTGACGTAGATGGCATTCTCTTTCCTTCCCGCAGAGGTGTAAACGGAATTGTGGCAGCCGTCATTGAAGATGACACAGTTCTGCAGAATCTCGCACACAGCAGCTCCCTTGTGCTGGTAGGCCGCTTTGAGAATGGCGATGGTCTCCGTGTTGTCGCTTGCCACACTGCGTGCAAAGAAGTTGCCGCGTGCGCCGAAGCAAAGCTCGGCGGGGCGGAAAGGATCCTCGGTCGTACCGTAGGGACTCGACTTGGAGACGAAACCGCGCGGACTGGTCGGCGAGTACTGACCCTTCGTCAGACCGTAGATGCGGTTGTTCAGGAGGATCATGTTCAGGTCGATGTTGCGGCGCATGGCGTGTATGAAGTGGTTTCCGCCGATGGCGAGGGCATCGCCGTCGCCCGACACCTGCCAGATGGTCAGGTTCGGATTGGTCACCTTGGCGCCTGTCGAGATGGCCGCTGCACGGCCGTGGATGGTCTGCATGGCGTATGTGTTCGCATAATAAGGCAATCGGCTTGAACATCCGATACCACTGATAACGGCTGTCTCGTAAGGTGGAACACCTAACTCCGCCATCGCCTTCTGCAGGCTTGCAAGGAAGAAATGGTCGCCACAGCCCGGACACCAACGAGGCTGTCCCTTCTTGAAATCTTGTGCTGTATATTGGTTCATGTCTGTTTAAATTATAGGGGGTTGACAAGCGGTAATGGGCGGTAATGGGCGGTGATAGGCAATGATGGGCAATGATGGGATTATCAGCTCTTGATTCTTATCCCCCCTTGACCGTCAATTACCAACTACCACTTTTATCTTTTTTACTCGTTTACTGTAATATCTTCGTATAGAAGGTACCGGCCTCTTCTTTCGGCAGCGGAGCCTTGAGCAGCTTCTCAAAGGTTGCGACAAGATCGCTGACGACGAAAGGCTGTCCCTTGACCTGGTTGTACTGGTAAGGAGCGAAGTTGTTGATGCGGATACGCAGGAGAGCCGCCAGCTGCCCGAGGTTCTGCTCGGCAACAACCACCTTCTTGTACCGTGCGAGGACTTCCGGCGTATTCTTCGGCAGCGGGTTCACATACTTGAACTGTGCCAGGGCCACCTTGTGTCCTTTCCTGCGCAGTTCCTCCATGGCGGAATAGAGGTGGCCGTAGGTGCTTCCGAAACCGACGATGAGCAGGTCGGCATCCGCCTCATCTCCCAGCACCTGCAGGTCGGGGACGGGGATGCGCGCCACCTTGTCCCAGCGCAGGTGGTCCATCAGGTCATGGTTCTCGGGGTCGGTGGAGATGCTGCCGGTCTCGCCGTCCTTCTCCAGTCCGCCGAGGATATGCGCATAGCCCTCTGTACCCGGAATCGCCCAGTAGCGTGCCAGCGTCTCCGGATCACGCTTGTAAGGACTGTACTTGTACTTCTGGTCTTCCGTTGCGAAATGAGGGTGAATCTCCGGAAGCTCGTCAATGTTCGGCAGCTTCCATGCCGAGGAGCCGTTGGCGATGAACGCATCGGTAAGGAGCACGACCGGTGTCATGTGTTCCAAGGCGATCTTGCAGGCATGGTAGGCAGCATCGAAACAGTCGGTAGGACTGGTGGCTGCAATGACGGGCATCGGGCTCTCTCCGTTGCGGCCATATAACACCTGGAGGAGGTCGGTCTGCTCGCTCTTCGTCGGCATACCTGTCGACGGACCGCCGCGCTGTACGTCGATGATGACCAGCGGCAGCTCATCGATGACGGCAAGGTTCATCGCCTCGCTCTTCAGGCAGATACCCGGTCCGGAGGTGGAAGTGGCAGCCAGTGCGCCTGCAAATGCGGCGCCGATGGCCGATGCGCAGCCTGCAATCTCGTCCTCACACTGCACGGTCGTCACGCCCATCGACTTGTGTTTTGCCAGCTCGTGGAGGATGTCGGTTGCCGGCGTGATGGGATAGGAACCCAGGAACAGGCGCAGTCCGGCGCGCTCTGCCGCTGCCATCAGACCATAGGCAGTAGCCTTGTTGCCCGTAATATCCATATAACGTCCCGGTTCCTTCACCTTCGACTCGATGCGATAGGTGTTGGGAACGGAGGCATGGACGTTGTGGCCGTAGTTGTAACCGGCTTCGACGACCCGTATGTTCGCCTCGGCAATGGCCGGTTTCTTCTTGAACTTCTTCTCGAGGAAGCTGTTGACCAAGGTGAGGTCACGGTTGAACAGCCAGCAGACAATACCGAGTGCGAACATATTGCGGCACTTCAGCATGGACTTGTTGTCCATTCCTGTATCTGCCAGACACTCCTTCACCATCTTCGTGATCGGACAGGCTACGACGCGGTCGGGGTCGATACCCATCTCGTCCAGATAATCATCACTGCGGAACTCGGCCTTCTGAAGGTCGCGAGGACCGAAGGAGTCGGTGTCAATGATGATTGTCCCGCTGGGTTTGCAATGCTTGTACTGCATCTTCAGAGCCGCCGCATTCATCGCCACCAGCACGTCGCAGCGGTCGCCCGGCGTATAGACCTTGCCTGCCCCGATGTGCACCTGGAAACCGCTCACACCTGTCAGTGAACCTTGCGGAGCACGGATGTCGGCCGGATAGTCCGGGAATGTAGACACGCCATTGCCCACCGTCGCCGAGACCGTAGTGAAGATATTGCCAGCAAGCTGCATACCATCACCGGAGTCGCCAGAGAAATGTACGACAACATTGTCGAGTTCTTTCACTTCGATTTGTTCTTCCATAGATTATTTCGTTGTTTATGTTAGTAAAATCGTTTCTGTATTATCTGTTTACGGGAAAGCCGGCCGGCCGCCGGACTTCCGTCCTCTTCCAGCACGGGCTTCTCCCCTTTCATCCGTTTCTTTCTCCCCCTTTCCTGCGGTTCTCAAGGCACAGAAGCCCTTACCGCCAGTATCCTTTTCCGTGGGAACCGCATTCCTACAAGTCCCCGTCTTCTCCTTCTGATAGACCCGTATCCAGTCGACCCGCATCTCGTAGGTATGTGCGGCATCGGGCTTGTCCGCCCACGAACCGTCGCCCACCGACTGGTTGAGAATCAGGTAGAAATCCGACTTGTCGAACGGCCACTGCTCCTGACTGTCATTCTGCTTTTCGTACTGATACACCTGTCTGCCGTCCGCATAAAAGGTCAGCGCATCCTCCTCCCACTCCACCGCATAGACATGGTAACGGTCCATCGGCAGGCTGATGTTGCCCGAGTGCGGTTCGCCAGGATGACCCTTCGTCCATGCGGAGTGTACCGTACTGTACGCCTTCTGCTCGCCGTTGATCTGTTCGAAGATGTCGATTTCCCCACCCTGCGGCCATTTCAGATCCGTTCTGGGCATCATCCATATCGCCGGGAAATTCCCGATGAAGGGGTTGACAAGCGCCCGGCACTCCACTCTCCCGAAACGGAAAGCGAAACTCTGGCTGCTCTCTATGCCGCCTGTGCGCATCGTACCTTCGCCTGCAGATCCGTCAGAAGCGGGGACAGCACGCAGAACAAGGCTGCCATCCTTCATGAAAGCAACATCAGGAGAATCGCTCAGGAATCTTGCCCACGTCACCTGAGGGCGGCGCCTGCAGCACTTCCACACCTTAGGGTCAGGCAGCGTACCGTCCGTCCCGTTGAACTCGTCGCAGAAGACAAGCCGGTAGCCGGGACGGCAGCCGCCGCAGCATGCAGCCGTCTGCACGGTCTGTGCAAACACGGCCACCGTATGCCATGCCATCAAGAGCATGGCGAGCAGGCACTTGTATTTCTTCTTTTCCAACATGGTCTGATGAGGACTTCTCTTTGCGGCACGTCCCGGCGAATGCAGGACAGACATACACGGCATACACGTTCTTCAGGTTTCTGATGTACCCCCAGACCTGCCCGTTCCGTCACAGTGTGCCCGATTTGTCCTTCCCATAGATTATCTTTTGTTTATGTCAGTGTAACTGGGGACAAAAGTGCAAAATAATATTGAGAAAACAAAATGTTTTGAGGAGAAAAATAATATTTTTATAGGTTGCCGGTGAAAAAGCCCGATAAAACCATCAGAAACTTCCAACCGATGCCCGACACCGGTCGTGCCGATGGCATACACGCCTGCAATCTGTTGCCCGGACGGAAACGATCTGAAGCAAAAGCCAGAGGCGAACGTACCTTATCCGATGCAGGGAGCTGCTGTTACAAAAACAATGGGAAATCGCCGGTTGAAAGGAAACCAGCCATGGAAATCCCGGCCTTGAAGTCTTGCCGGACAGTCATCATCCCGAAGGACATACAGGGGCATCCCGCCGCCGGCTCAACTCCTCTAACGCCTAATTAACGGTTCTTCCGTTAAATGCGTAGATTGAAAATAGAATAAAGGCTTATGCACTTGCAGAGTATGACTGTCCGAAATCAGATGGTCTTACAAAGGAAGATAAACTACAGGATAAAATGCAGGAAAGGCAAATGGATACGATGCCTGTCCACCAGTCTGTCTTTCCGTCTTCCACAGACAACTTATTTCCATATCACCGGTGTTTGTAAACTGTTTTCATGCACTCCAAGCTGACACATGGTCTTCTGGCTCCTGAAAGATGCCTGATTGACCTGCAACAGGTGCTCTCTTAGCGTGTTACCAACGCCCTTTTGAAGTCCAATCAAGCACCTTTTACGAACGACTTAATAACCTGTTGATTGACCGCTGGTTACAGACCCACTTTTTGCACGTTTGTTTTTATATTCGCAGATGATTGGTTTAAAATTATGTAATGGTTTTTCAAAATCTTGTCTGTCTTTCCAACGTATTAAAATGAAAAAGTTTTTGTATCGGAGGATGATAACAGAACAGACGGTTGACGGTCCTGGCCATGTCTCTGTTGAATGAATCACTTCGGTTCTTCCGTTAAAGCTATGCGAAAAGCATCCACGTATTGAACGGAAGAACCTAATTAACTCTCCCTAACTGTCAACTCCCTGCCTCAACTTTTCTTCTATCTGAGATAAAAGATGTAACTTTGCAACTTATAATAAGGAGAACAGAATATGATTTTACTCAGTTTTGATACGGAAGAGTTCGATGTTCCCCGCGAGCATGGTGTAGACTTCCCGCTCGAAGAGGGCATGAAGGTGTCCGTGGCGGGTACGAACCGCATCCTCGACATCCTGAAGGCGAATGGCGTACGGGCCACCTTCTTCTGCACCGGCAACTTTGCGGAGCAGGCACCGGAAGTGATAGAACGCATCAGGAAGGAGGGACACGAAGTGGGATGCCACGGCGTCGACCACTGGCGGCCACAGCCGGATGATGTCTTCCGGTCCAAGGAAATCGTCGAACGCATCGCCGGTGTGAAGGTCACAGGCTACCGCCAGCCCCGTATGTTCCCCGTCTCCGATGCGGACATCGAGCAGGCGGGCTTCCTTTACAACTCGTCGCTCAACCCCGCTTTCATCCCCGGCCGCTACATGCACCTTACCACACCGCGCACGTGGTTCATGCGGGGACCGGTCATGGAGATACCTGCCAGCGTCAGTCCCCATCTGCGCATCCCGCTCTTCTGGCTGGCACTGCACAATTTCCCCGAGTGGTTCTATCACCGCCTCGTGCGCCAGGTGCTGCGCCACGACGGCTACTTCGTGACTTATTTCCATCCCTGGGAGTTCTACGGCCTCAAGGCCCATCCGGAGTTCAAGATGCCTTTCATCATCAAGAACCACTGCGGGCACGAGCTGGAACAGCGGCTCGACCGGTTCATCAAGGCCATGAAGGCGGACGGACAGGAGTTCGTCACCTTCACCGAGTTTGTCAAACGGCAGAAGCACCAAGTCCTCTCTTTCCTATCAGTGGCAGAGGGCGGAGACAGCATCCGCCACGGACATCCTTAAAGACAGAACAGAAGATATGACAAGACTTGCAACCGTCTCTCCCTGCTACAACGAGGAAGAGATTCTGGAACGGTCGGCAGCCCGCCTGACGGAACTCTTCGACGAGCTTGTCCGGGAGAAGAAGATCTCGGACGACTCGGTGATCGTGTTCGTCAACGACGGCAGCCGCGACCGCACATGGGAAATCATCACCCGCCTTCACAGCCGGAATCCCCGCATACGGGGCATCAACCTCGCAAACAACGTGGGGCACCAGAACGCCATCATGGCCGGAATGATGACCGCGAAGGACTGGGCGGATGCCGTCATCACCCTCGATGCCGACCTGCAGGACGATTACAGGACGTGCATTCCGCAGATGGTCGACGACTTCTTGTCCGGCAACGACATCGTCTATGGCGTGAAGGTGTCGCGCAAAGCCGACCCGCTGCTGAAGCGCATGTCGGCGCAGGCCTTCTACCGTCTGCAGGAGAAGATGGGCGTGAACAGCATCTTCAACCATGCCGACTTCCGCCTGATGAGCCGCCGGGCACTGGAGATGCTGGCCGGCTACAAGGAGCGCAACCTCTATCTGCGCGGTCTGATCCCGCTGCTCGGCCTCAAGTCCGCCACTGTCGACGACCACATCAGCGAGCGTGAGGCAGGCCGGTCGAAATACACCCTGCACAAGATGCTCGGGCTGGCACTGGACGGCATCACGTCGTTCTCCGTCAAGCCCATCTACTACGTCATCTATCTGGGCTTCTTCTTCCTGCTCATCAGTCTCGGCATCGGCCTCTACGTCATCCACGCTTTCATCAGTCACACGGAGGTGGCAGGCTGGGCCTCGCTCATCCTCAGCATCTGGCTTGTCGGCGCCATGCTGATGATCTCCATCGGCACAGTGGGGCTTTACATCGCCAAGATCTATGAGGAGGTGAAGCACCGGCCGCTCTACAACATCAGCCAGATACTCGACTAACGCCCGCTCTATCCATGGCAGTACAACACATCAAGGAATTGTGGCAACGGTGGCAGAAGGACTTCTGGCGTGTGTTCCGTTTCGGCATAACGGGTACGCTCTGTTCGCTCATCCATTACGGCATCTACTGTCTCTGCCTGCTCTTCACCAATACGACCCTTGCCTATACGGCGGGTTACGGCGTGGGGCTCGTCTGCAACTATGGGCTGACCACCTACTTCACTTTCCGAGGACGGCCCTCGAAATGCAATGCAGCGGGCTTTGCCGGCAGCCATATTGTCAATTACCTGTTGGAAATCGGCCTGCTCCATCTTTTCCTGTGGACGGGCGTCAGCAAGTGGCTGTCGCCGGTCCTCGTGATGGTGATCGCCGTCCCCATCAACTTCCTTCTGCTCCGGCTTGTCTTCATCAGGAAAGCATAGAAGACCCTTCCGGAATGTCCGTGCCGGCATATCGGGCAACAGACTGATACGGAAAAGACCATTTCATAACGCTCATGACGAGCGATGAAATGGTCTTTTCCGTTCTCTGCCTTTTCAGCTGCCGATAAAAGCCGACAGGCTGCCCGTCTGGCTCTTCCCCACCCTCCTGCACCGCATGTTGCGGAGTCGGAAGTTGATTATCCCCCTCTCCATTATAAGATTCATACCGTGTAAAGGCCGATTGCAAGGAGAAAGGCGGTTGACAGATTCCAATCAGGCAAAAGCAGACATTTACTTTTTCCCTTTCAAAGGAGATGCCTTTTGCTTTTTTTACACTTTTACTTTTTCACCATTAAAAGGGTCTTCTCATAGACGTCCAGGACCTGTGCGGCGACATTCTGATTCTCGAACCGTCTGACGTAATGCCGGCTTCTGCCGACCATCTCCGTACGGTTTTCCATTGCCGTCAGCACGGAGGCAGCCGCCCCTTCGACATCGTCGGGGTCTACATACAGGCAGTCGGGGCCTCCCGCCTCCTCCAGACAGCTGCCCGTGGCGGCCACTACCGGCAGCCCGCTCTGTATGGCCTCGATGACAGGTACGCCGAAGCCCTCGTACCGGGAGGGATAGATGAAGACCTCGGCCTGCCGGTAGACAGCCGGGAGCAGGGTGTTGGGAACGCCCTGCAGGAAGTGTATTCGATTGCCAAGAGCCAGTCTTCTGATTTCCGCATCAAGCTGTTTCTGGTATTTCGTCTGCCGGCCTACGATGACGAGATGCAGGTCGGCTGGCAGCTTTGCCATCGCCCGGATGCCCAGGAGGATGTTCTTCCGTACCTCCACGGTACCGACATTCAGCACATAACGCTGCGGAAGCCGGTACTTCCGCCGTGCCTCTTCCAGCAGGTCGGGGCTGACGGGCCGGCTGAAGCGGGCGCTGCAGCTCTGATAGACCAGGTCGATCCTGTCCTCGGGGAAGTCGCCGTAATACAATATGTCACGCTTCGTACACGCACTGATGGCGATGATGCGCGTCGCCTCCCGCAGCATCTTGCGGAACTTCAGCTTATAGAAGAAGGCATCAAGGGCCGGGTAGAACTCTGGATGACGCAGGAAGATAAGGTCGTGGACGGTGACGACACCGGGAATGCCGGCCGCCGACAGCCCTTCCGGCAGCTCTCCCGACAGGCCGTGGTACAGTTCCACCCCATCCCGACAGAGCTCCTTCACCACACCTTTCATGCGCCACCAGTCGCGCTGCAGACGGAAGCGAAGGTGGCTGGGATAGCAGAACCGGACGTTCTCCCTCGGCTGCACCTGGCAGCGGAGGTCGTCGCGCCCGGCATCAGGAGCGTAGAGCCGCAAGGTGGTATCAGGCATGAGCGGTGCCAGGTCGTTGACCAGCGTACGTCCGTAGCTGCCCAGACCTGTTCCGTTTCTTACGATTCGCTTGGCATCATAGCCTATTGTCTTCTTGTTCATGGTCGGTCATCTTTTCGTTTGGGGCATAGTCCTTGAAGCCCAATTCACAGCAGAGCCAGAACCAGAGGATGCTGACCGGCAGGGCACGGAGGGCGTAAGCCTGGATGTAGTCGTGACGTATGTGCTTCGGGAAGAGGTCGCAGTTGCCCATTCCCGACAGTATGAAAACGAATGCCATCAGTGCCGCCGCCCACTTCCCGCGCTTCCAGGGTGCGGCCGTGTACCATATACAGGCACCTGTGAGGGCGATGATATAGCCGCTTGCCTCGCTGCCCGTACTGAAGAGTATCACGAAGAGCAGCACCGAGGCAAGGAGGGTCTCTCGGAAGGCAAGGTACCGGTACTGCCGGCGGCGGAGGTAAGGCAGGGCGAAGAGCACCATGCCTGGGAGGATAAGCCACAGGTCGGAATAGTCCATACTGCCTGTCGTGCGCCGTACCAGACCCAACAGGGAGATGTTCTGTGCAAAGGAATGGATGTTCTCCGTGTTCTTTCCTACGAGGCAGCTGAACCATTCGTGATACTGCCCTATGATGTAGGCAGGTGAACTGATGGCCATCGGTGCAAGGAAAAGAACAACAGTCCAGACCGCCAGCCAGACCACCAGCCGCACCTTGTGGCGTGAAAAGAGGAAGAATGCCAGTCCGACGATTCCGTAGAGTTTCACCAGCGTCCCCAGCACGATGAAAAAAGCCGCCCATCCTTCATGCTCCTTCTCGATGAGAAAGAACGACGACAGGATGATGGCGGCAATGGCGATGTTGAACTGCTGCATGAACAGTGCCGTCAGCAGCGTAAAGCCGCAGAACCAGTAGATGTACACCTGCTGGCTCTTCCGCAGCCCCGACCAGTAGACCGCCGCAAACAGCCAGCCCGACAGGAACAGGAGCCACAGCAGCATGCCCGCCCACTCCGGGAGAACGGCGAAAGGAGCGATGATCAGGGAGAAAAGAGGGCCGTAATGGTTCACGTCATCATACTCTGCCGGGTAGGCGGCATAGAGCGACGTTCCGTCGACGGTGTGCCAGAACACGCCCTTGAAGATGAGAAAGTTGTTGTGGCTGCGGTGCAGTTTCAGCATTCCCGCCAGCGACAGCACCGTCCACAGTCCCAGCAGCACACGGCGGTCGGTGAGCAGGGGATGGCGCAGGATTCGTTTGATTTTATCATGCATACTCATTCGCATCATTTCATTATATTCCATATAACTTTTCAAAAGGAAAACTTTTCAACAAATATCAAAAAGAGCTGCAAGGCATCTTGAAGTCTCCGGTACATCAAGACCAGACCATTAATCCAATAACTCCATGAACTTCTTACCTGTCACTTCAAAGGTGAACAGTCTGCTGTATTCGGCTCTCCCTTCGGCAATGCGTTCCTGCAATGGTCTGTCGGTGAGAGCTTCGTGCATTGCCTTGGCCAGTGCTCCTGCATCGCACATAGGTACCAGAATGCCTGCCTTGCCGTGGTTGAGGATTTCCTTCGGACCTGTCGGGCAGTCGGAAGCCACGATCATCTTGTCCAGAAGCAGTGCCTCAAGCATCGTCGTGGGCAGCCCCTCAAAGTGGGAACTCTGCACAAACAGGCTGCAACGCTTTGTCCAAGGCAGTGGATTGGACATGAAACCCAGGAAAACAACGTGTTCCTCCACTCCGTTTTCACGTGCTGTCTGCTGCAGCTGTCCTAACGAATCGCCCTTGCCGATGACATACAGCTCCTCCGTATGCCCGTATTCCCTGCGCAGCAGGGCATAGGCTTTGATCAGTGTCGTTACGTCTTTCTGCGTCTCCTCCAGTCGCCCGATGCTCAGGATGAACGGCTTTTCAATGCGTCTGTCCGTCACGGGCTGGCTGGCAGCAGCTGTCAGAGCCTCTGTGTTGATGCTGTTGTAGATCAGGCACAGACGGTCCTTCTCGTTGGGGAAGTATTCTTGTGCCTCGTCGAACATGGCCTGGGAGATGGTCACAAGATGGTCATAGTCTCCCGACCGCTTCTGTAACCGGCGGACAGCACGTGGGAACAAGGCTTCATTGGCCCGCAGAGAACAATGATAGAACACGATTTTCCGGCACTTCAACGGCTTCATGAAAGAGCCGAAATAATTGACGAAATCGATGACGGCATCATTCTCATGCGACAGTTTCAGCAAGGCGTGCTGGATGATGTAAAGCCGGATCGGATTCAGAAACAGCTCGTCCATCAGTTTATAAGGTTGTTTCAGCCTGTGCATCCAACGCCGCATCAACAGTCGGTTCTTGATGAGATGCACGACTTTGACATCCTTCGGTATGCGGGAATGGAACACCTCCAGGTCGCCCATATCATAACATATCACCAGCGTAATGTTATATTTTCCCGTATTCGAAAGGTTACGTAGATATTCGATGAGAACGGTCTCTGTTCCTCCGTCCAGAAAGAATCCGAACAGGAATGCAATGTTTCTCTTTTCCAAAGCGTATAATTTTATTGGTTAGGTCATGCCGCGGCTGCCTGTCCTCCACCTTGTCCTTATCTGCTGTGGGAAATGCAGGCATACAGCGCAGACGGTTTTACAAATTTAGATAAAAATCCCGAATTATAAGCCAGTTGGAATAAAAAAAGATAGCAATAATATCCTGAAAAAGATGTTCCATGCGTTTTTTATACGGCTATTCTGGGGAGATAATGAATATTTTATTATATTTGCAGCTATGAACAATGCACAACGTATTTCGGTCATCATCAACACCTACAATGCCGAACGGCATCTGGAGGCAGTCATCGAGGCGGTAAAAGACTTCGATGAGATTGTCGTCTGCGACATGGAGAGTACAGACCGGACGCTCGACATAGCACGCTCCTACGGCTGTAAGGTCGTCACCTTTCCGAAAGGCGACCTGCGCATCGTGGAGCCGGCACGCCAGTTCGCCATTGACAAGGCCGGTTCGCCTTGGGTGCTGGTGGTCGATGCAGATGAAATCGTCACGCCGGCATTGCGCAAGTATCTCTATGCTGCCATCCGGAAGGCCGACTGTCCCGATGCGATTGCCATCCCGCGGAAGAACTACTTCATGGGCAGGATGATGCACAGCAGCTATCCCGACTACATTGTCCGCTTCCTCCGGCGCAGCAAGTGCAGCTGGCCTCCGGTCATCCATGCCTCCCCCAAGGTGGACGGAAACATACGGAAGATTCCGGCATCACGCACGGATCTGGCTTTTGAGCACCTTGCCAACGACAGCGTTGCCGACATCATCCGCAAGAACAACACCTATTCCGATTACGAAGTGCCGCGCCGAAGGCAGAAGAAGTATGGCTGCATGGCGCTCGTCTATCGTCCTGTTTTCCGCTTTTTCAAGTCTTATTTCCTCAAACGGGGCTGCCTGGACGGTGTGCCGGGACTGATTCATGCCGTGCTGGATGCCGGCTATCAGTTTTATATTGTGGCAAAATTAAGAGAGGAAAGGCAGCGCGACTCTATGTCTGTAAACACCCGGACACCAGCCCCCGACATCTGATCATGGCAACCATCAATCCCCAACCGTCAACCCCCGATACCCCTTTCCGCATCGTCTTCCTCATGTCGCGTTTTCTCGACGGGGGTATCGACACGGTGCTGATAGAGTATCTCAAGCATCTCTCAGAGAGCGAGGATGTGGAGATCACCCTGGCCATTGCGACGGCGATGGACAGCCTTGAAGTGTTCAGGCGTGAGGTGCCGGCGAACGTGAAGATCGTCTACTTCTCGCAGTCCCGCCGCCTGACGCATATCCAGCAAGGACGTGTACTCAAGATGACATCGCACCTCGCCAAAGTCTATGACGAGATGGTCAACAACCCCATCAGGCGGTATCGGGCACAGCGGGGCATCGACCGGCTGGCGAAGACGGCCGACCTCTTCATAGACTTCGACTGCTGCGCTTATTCTTTCCTGCGCTCTGTCCGCACGAAGAAGATCGCCTACTTCCACTTCAGCTTCGTACAGGCGATGCGGCAGAACGGACGCCGCATGAAACGGATCGGCAGGGAACTGGAACATTATGACCGGGTCGTTACCATTTCGAAAGCCATGCGGGAGGAGGGATGCCGGCTTTTCCCATCGCTGAAGGACAAGATGACCGTCATCTACAACGCCAAGAACCCGGAAATCATCCGCCAGAAAGCATCTGTCATACCGGATGACGAACGCATCGGCCGCCCTTATCTCCTGGCGGTGGAAAGGCTGGAAGAGTCGCAGAAAGACCTCACGACACTCCTTGAAGCATACGCCCTGCTGCGCAGCACGTACCATCGGGAGGAATGGCTGTACATCATCGGAAAGGGAAGTTCGGAAGAGGAACTGAAACAGAAGGCCAGGGCACTGGGGATAGCCGACCGCACCGTCTTCCTGGGTTTCTGCGCCAATCCTTATCCGTGGATGCTCCGCAGCAGGCTGCTGGTACACAGTGCGAAGTTCGAGGGACTGCCGACGGTCCTCATCGAAGGGCTCCTGCTCGACAAGCTCATGGTGGCTACCGACTGTCCGACGGGTCCCCGGGAGATTCTCGACAACGGGAAAGCCGGACTGCTTGTCCCGGTAGGCGATGCGGCGGCGTTCGCCCAAGAGACAGACCGGCTGCTCCGCGACACGCAGCTGCAGACAGCTGTTCTGCAGGGGGTACGCAGCCGCTCGGCCGATTTCACCTTTCAGGCTGTCGACAACAGGCTGCGGAAGCTCATGGGCATCGACCCTTCTGCCGGCGAAAGCAGTCCCGGCGGACAGCTGAAGACCCTGTTCCGCAATCTGAAGACAGACCATCCGCAGCTGCGGCAACCGTCAGGAGCAATGTCCCGCAACCTTGATGGGCAGACCGTCTGCAATGACCGATAATAGATAAAAAACGATGTTCCATAACTTAAAATACCTGTTCAGGCAGGCCGCCCTGACGCTTGTCATCCTGTTCTTCGCACGCATCTGCTTTGCCGTTGCGTTCGTTCCCCTGGATGTCGTCAGCAGCCACCTGTCAGTATTCCCGCATCTGCTTTTCAATGTCCTGCGCTTCGACGTGCAGGTCGTCTGCTACGTGCTGCTGCTCCCCACGGTGCTGACATTCGTCTTCGCCGCCCTCAGGAGACCGTGGGCTGACCGTGTGCTGAGCCGTTTCCGCCGCATCTACTTCTCCATCACCAGTATGCTCATTCTGATGATAAGCGGCATAGACCTCGGCTTCTACGCCAATTTCAACAGCCATATCAACCTCACCTTCTTCGATTTCTTCAACGAAGGACCGCTGGGTCTGCTCCAGACCATCTGGGAAGAATACCATTGTGTGTACGAGGCGATCGCCTTCCTCATCGTCCTGCTGCCGGTGCTGTGGTGCATCCGCAGAATCGAAAGAGGCAGTGTGCCATCCGTCCCGGCCGCTTCCCCAGCACCATCAGCCGGCCCGTCTGTCCGTCGCCGCATCTGTCTGTCGGCTGTTCTCCTGCTTTACATCACCTTCCTTGCCATCGGACTGCGCGGTTCCGTATGGCGTTTCCCGCTGCAGATAGAAGATACCTTCGTGTCCGACCAGAAGACGTTGAACGACCTTGTGCCGAATGCCGTCTATATGCTCAAGAAGGCTTACAAGGAGAAGAAGGATGCCTTCCGGATGGAAAACACGGCCGACCTGCTGCAGCAGTTCCGCTTCAAGAGCCTGCAGGAGGCCCTGGATGTCTACACCGACGGCAAGGTGAAGATGGAGAGGAACGACACACTCGCCGCACTGCAGCACGCACTCTTCGCCGAGGCGGCCGACACGATGCGGCTGCCGCAGCCCAACGTGGTCATCATCTACAGCGAGAGCTGGAGCAACTATCTGTTCCATCTGCAGCGGAAGGATGCCGAGATGTACTTCCATCTGCGCCGTCACTTCCATGACGACCTGCTCTTCCGCAACTTTCAGTCAGTGCAGAACGGTACGGTAGCCTCGCTCGAGAACCTCTACGTCTCCACGCCTTACCCCCGTTTCTTCGCTTCGGCCTACCGCTTCCGGCTGCTTCCCACGTCCATCGCGCTGCCTTTCAAGGCCAGCCGTTACACCACGATGTTCATGTCGGGCATGGATGCGGCGTGGGAGAACTGCGCCGAGGCACTGCTCCACCAGCATTTCGATGCCGTGTACGACAAGTTCCATATCCTGAAGGACTACCCGCGTGCAACGTACAACAGCATCGGTGTCTACGATGAATACCTCTTCCAGGCACTGCTGAGACAGCTGGAGAAACCGTCGGCGAAACGCAGGATGATCGCCGTGATGACAACGACCAACCATCCCCCCTTCGAGTTCCCGATGAATCTGAAGCTCCCGCCGCTGCCGGAATCCATCTACCACAGCAAGTGCTTTGCCGAGCACAACCGCAAGGTACTGGACAAATACCTCACCGGCTTCCGCTATTATAATAAGGTGCTGGGCGAGTTCCTCGACCGTTTCAAGGCTTCGGCTGCTGCGAAGAACACCATCCTCGTCATTACGGGCGACCACAACGTGCGCTCCATCCTCGACTACGACACGGTAGACAAGCGGTACGAACACTCCGTACCGCTCTACATCTACCTGCCGCCTTACCTGCGCAGACCCGCCTACCGACAGCTCACCTGCCGCTGGGGCAGCCATGACGACATCGTGCCTACGCTGGCCCCCTTTGCGTTCCGCCATACGAGGTATTTCAAGATGGGACGGAACCTGCTGGACACCTCCGCACCCGACGGCATTTATTTCAGTTCCAACGTCGAGCAGATGGAGGCGGCACCCGCCTACCGACGTCAGGCAGAACGGCGCACGGATGCCCGCAACCTCCTGCGGCTGGTCTACTTCGGAAAGGTGCTCCGGTAACCGTACGGGCATCTGCCCTTTCACCACCCGATGGCAGGAAGCATTTCCTGTCCTGAAAATTTACCCTCTCTTCACAGACGAAGCTCCCGGAAGAACAGCTCCCTCTGCAGACGGGGAAAGACGAATAAGGCACAAGATGGGGAGAGGTATTGCGCCGATTGTAACCCGCTCATTCACAGACAGGTTACATACCGGAAACAAAAAGGTGCTTACTTGCATTGCAAAAGGCCATCAGTTGCAAGGCAAGTAAGCACCACTTGGGATGCTATCAGGCGTTAGTTGGAAGACAGGCAGGGGTCAGTTACCGGACAGGGGGTGATTCCCACCTCTCAAAGGGACATCTGGACGATGGAGAACAGGCGGTTGTCCTGTCTTTGTTGTAAAGTTATTTCACATTCATATCACAAAGACCGGACACCCTCTTCCGGACAGGATGGAAACAGAAGACGGAACAGCCTTGCTTCATTTCCCCGATACCATTCGACTCATCAGGGAGTACGCTTGCAGGCAGACAGACGGATGAGCCGCAGACAGGAAATCATCCAAAGCCGTTCAGAAAACAATATGAAAAAGCCCCTTGCACCTGCCTGTAAGGTTACAAAGAAAGCGTATTCTCCGCTTCCGGTACTTTGACGCTTTCCTCCGCAGATATTGACAGAGCATGACGGAGAAGCCGTCTGCGGACCGCCGTCAGAAAATCATTTCCTTTCCTTCCCGTAGGTGTACTTTCCCGTTCACTTCCTCAAAATACTCATCGAACCGGGCACGTGTCCGCTTCCACCGGTTGTGACTCCAGAGATAAATCTCGGGCTGACGGCGGATCGACTTCTCAAGTTCCCGGAAGTAGAGATCGGTAATCTCGTACTCCGGCAAGGACTTTGTGTCCTCACGGATGATGCGGAACGCACAGTTGTAATGGCCTCGGCGGATGCGTGTCACGTCACCATAGACGAAGACTTGCCGGGTGTGCTTCACGATCCGTTCCGCCCCGGTGAGCACCGGTGTCTCCTGGTTCAGGAACTTTATCCAGTGGTGTATGTTCCACCAGAAGGGTGTCTGGTCAGAGATATAGCCCACGACAACCGGCTTGCCGGCACGTCCGAACTGGATGATCTTGCGCAGAGACTCCTGCATGGGGATGCAGCGTGCGCCGTGCCGCTCGCGTACGAACTTGAAAAGGCGGTCGAAGTATTCGTTTTCCAGAGGGTGGTAGATCTGGCAGCAGACGGAGTCTTCTACCCAGTAGGGCAGTGAGGTAATCCATTCCCAGTTGCCGAGATGGCCCAGATAAACGGCGACGGATCGGCCCTCGGACAGGAGTCTGTTCAGTTCTTCCGTACCTGTGAAGGTCATCCGCTCCATCAGCTGTTCCCGGCTCATTGTCATGAGCTTGAACGTCTCTACGACGTAATCGCAGAACCAGTGGTAGAAGCCTTGCTCTATGCGGCGCAGTTCCGCATCGGTCTTCTCGGGAAAGCTGTTCCGGAGGTTCTTTCCTATCACCTTGTGGCGGTATTTCACGATATGTGCCATAATCAGATAGAAGACATCAGAGAACAGATACAGCACTGGGAAAGGCAGGAGTGCCAGCAGATACCAGAAGCCGTAGGCAAGGAGATAAAGGGTCTTGTAAAAGGCTTTCTTCATTAGAATTGCGGGTTGTTGACCGTGGGATGAAGCCGGTCGTGTACCATCCGGTACATATACTGATAGATGACGGCTTTCAGTTCCTGTTCCATCTTGGCCTGTTCGGGCACGTGTCCGAGGAGGTTGCGGCGCATCAACGGGTCGGTGACACGGTAGATGGCCTTCGTCTGCCGGCCGTCCCATTGGAGCACGTAGCCGTATCTGACGTACTGGTAGATGCCGTTCAGATAGTTCACCGCCCATGTCTTCTCCGCCGGCGTGTGCAGCAGATCGATGCCGAAGGACAGGTAAGGACCGGCATTATAACCGATGTGGTTCAGCAGTGTCGGCATGATGTCGATCTGCTGTGCCACGCCGTCTACACGTCCTGGCTTTATTTCTCCGGATGGATCATATATAATAATAGGTGAGCAGAAACCGCCGATGTCGGTCATGTACTGCTCATGGTCGCTCTGGTTGGTGTGGTCGCTCGTGAGTACGAAGATGGTGTTCTTGAACCAGGGCTGCTTGCTGGCAGAGGCAAAGAACCTGCCGATCGCCATGTCCGTATAGCGGATGCACTTCTGGATAGGGAGGTGTTCCTCCTTGAAGACATCTTTGTATTTCTCCGGTACGACAAAGGGGTCGTGGCTGGAGACGGTGAAGAGAGCGGTCATGAACGGCTGCTTCATCTCGCCCATTTTCGTGCAGTAGTATTGCAGGAACGGCTCGTCCCAGATGCCCCAGTTGCCGTCGAAGTCCTTGTCGCCGCCGAAGCGGGGGTCTTCGTCATAGTCCTGCCGGCCGTAATACTTCTGGAAGCCGATTTTGTTGGCAAAGGCAAGGAACCCCATCGAACCGCGGTTGGCACCATGAAAGAAGGCCGTCTCGTAGCCCCACCTGCTGAGCAGACCCGGCAGACCGGTATAGTCGTTCATGGATGCCGGCGTGAGGATGAAGGGCTCGCCGAAGCGTGGTATGCTGCAGAGGATGGACGGCATGCCGTCAATGCTTTTCCGTCCGTTGCAGTACGAGAAGCGATAGACGAGGCTTTTGTCGATGAGCCGGTCTACATTCGGTGTGTATCCCTTGTATTTGCCGCCGAAGAAGTCACGGTTGAAGCCGCCGATGTATTCGCGCCCGAAGCTCTCGACAATCAGGATCACGATGTTCTTCTTGTTCGGAAGGCGTACTCCGGAAGCAGGGTTCGGAGCCTTGTACTGCATCCAGTGGACAGGATCGTAGACTTCACGTGCGGCCGCCAGAGAGGGGAAGTAGTCGGGAACGGAAAAGTCCGACTTGCCTATCGTGCGGATAAGGGCAAAGGGGGTGTTGAGCACCAGGGCGCAGTCTGTAGGCCGTTCCACGTACTGGTTGGCGTTGCTGATGGTGATCGGGCGTACTCCCGACTGCAGGCCGCCCCGGCAACCGGCCACTGTCAGGACGGCAGCGACCGCCAGGCACACAAACAATTGCGCCGCATAGGCCGACCGCTGGCGCAGGCTTTTATAGCTGCTGTGGTCAGTACGGGGCATTACATATAACTTATTGGCAAGCCATAGAACGAAGATGAAAATCAGGATAAGATACCAGTGAGTGACAGCATTGTGAAACAGGATGCCGGCGATGTTGTTTTCGTTGTCGAACTCACGGAACACGCTGGTCGTGGTGCGGCGCAGTGTGAAAGGGAAATACACCGAATCGGCAAGGTTGATGGCGAGCGACAGGCCATTGACAACCATGAACACCCATTTGCAGATCCTGTGATAGACCGAGTTTTCCTTTCTCCAAAGCGGGAAAAGCATCAGGACAATGTAGAGGATATGGGTGTAGAAGATGGCTGTCGTATCGAAAAGAAGGCTTCCGCGCACCCACATCCAGAGCGAAGAAGCCGACAGTCCGTCAACGAAGTAACTGTAGTTGACAACGAAATAAACCAGTCGTGCCACAAAGAAGATACAGTAAGCCAGCAGCAGGTTAAGCACCAATGCTATCGGCGAGCCGTATGTGGACTTCAATAAACGTTTCATTTGCAATCTTCCTGTTCCTTGTCTTATATTTCCTGCATATCGTGCAGTTTCTTGTAATAGCCGTCCAGCGCCATCAGTTCGTCGTGTGTCCCGCGCTCCACGATCTCGCCTTCCTGCATCACGCATATCTCGTCTGCATTCTTGATGGTGGACAGGCGGTGAGCCACGGCGATGGTGGTCCGGGTCTTCATGAGCTTGTAGAGCGCATCCTGCACAAGCCGTTCGCTCTCGGTATCGAGGGCCGACGTGGCTTCGTCCAGGATGAGAATAGGCGGATTCTTGAGAATGGCACGGGCGATGCTGACACGCTGGCGCTGTCCGCCGGAGAGGCGTCCGCCACGGTCGCCGATGTTGGTGTCGTATCCTTTCTCGCTGTGAAGGATAAATTCGTGGGCGTTGGCAATCTTCGCCGCTTCGACGATGGCCTCGTCCGTGGCATTGACACCGAAGGAGATGTTGTTCTTGAAACTGTCGTTGAAGAGGATTGCCTCCTGGTTTACGTTGCCGATGAGCTGGCGCAGGTCGTGTACGCCCAGGTCCTTGATGTTGATGCCGTCGATGAGTATTTCTCCTTTCTGCACATCATAGTAACGGGGAATAAGGTCGACCAGCGTCGACTTCCCGCTGCCGCTCTGCCCGACCAGGGCGACCGTCTTGCCCTTTGGAATGACGAGGTTGATGTCCTTCAGTACCCATTGAAGCACCGGATTGCCGTCACTGTCCTTTCCGTCGGCATAGGCGAAGCTGACGTGGCGGAACTCGATCTCATGCTGGAACGACTTGATGTGTATGGGATTTTCGGGATCCTGTATCGCCACTTCCGCCTTGAGTATCTTGTCCACACGCTCCATGGAAGCGAGTCCCTTGGGGATGTTGTAGCCCGCACGGGAGAACTCCTTGAGCGGATTGAGGATGCTGTACAGGATGACAAGATAGTAGATGAAGGTCGGTCCGCTGATGATCGGATACTCTCCCAGGACGAGCGTACCGCCGAACCAGAGCACGACGACGATCATCACCGTTCCGAGGAACTCGCTCATCGGATGTGCAAGCTGCTGGCGGATGTTCACCCGCATGATGTCGTTGCGGTACTGCGAGTTGACCTTGTCAAAACGTTCGTTCATCAGTTCTTCCGCACAGAACGCCTTGATGACCCTCAGTCCTCCCAGGGTCTCTTCCACCTGGCTCATCGTGTCGCTCCACAGTGCCTGCGCCGTGATGCTGTTCTGCTTCAGCTTCCTGCCGACGAATCCCATGAACCAGCCGAAGACGGGTACGAAGATGAGGGTGAAGAGCGTCAGCTGCCAGGAGATGATCAGCAGGGTGGTGAAGTAAATGACGATGAGGACGGGGTTCTTGAAGAGCATGTCGATGGAAGACATGATGGAACCGTCGATCTCCTGTACGTCACCGCTCATGCGGGCGATGATGTCTCCTTTCCTCTCCTCGCTGAAGAATCCCAGTGAAAGGGACGTGATCTTCTCGTAGAGCTGGTTGCGGATGTCTCGTACCACGCCGGTCCGGATGGGGATGATGGAGGCCGATGACAGGAAGTAGGCTCCTGTCTTCAGGAATGTCATGAAGGCAAGCAGCAGTCCGATGCCCAGCAGCACCGTTGTCGGCCCCCAGCTTGTAATGTATATCTGCGTGTAATAGTCGGCATTGTTCGACAGCACCTCTTTGAAGGACCCCTCGCTCCATGCCATGATGCGTGTCGCACCGGTTCCGGCATCCACCTTGAAGAGAATCTGCAGAAGCGGTATGAGCGTTGCAAAGGAGAAGATGTTGAGCAATGCCGACAATATATTGAAGACGATTGACAGTGCAAGGTACTTCTTGTAAGGCGGTACGAACCTACGCAATACGTGTAAAAATTCCCTCATAGGTACTTGAATTAGCCTGTGCAAAAGTAGTTATTAAAAGTAAAACCGCAAAATAGTTCCGTGCTTTTATCCTTATATATAAGCAATGTTTACACTTCTTCACCAAAAAGCGTGGCACTGGTAGACCCTGTGATGCGTACCCGGACCGTCTCGCCGATGTGATGGCTGCCGCGGGCAATGACCACCGCCTTGTTCTGCGGCGTACGTCCCATGAGCTGTTCACGGCTCCGTTTGCCGAAGCGTTCGATGAGAATGTCAAACTCCCTGCCCTCGTCCTTCCTGTTCTGCTCGGCCGAGATCTCCGTCTGGAGGCGTATCAGCTCGTTCAGACGGCGTATCTTCTCTTCCTCGGGCACATTGTCGGGCAGGTGCCTGGCAGCGTATGTCCCCGGCCGCTCGGAGTATTTGAACATGAAGGCAGAGTCGAATCCCACCTCACGCATCAGCGAGAGTGTCTGCTGGAAGTCTTCTTCCGTCTCGTTGTGATAGCCGATGAAGATGTCGGTCGTCAGGCCACAGTCCGGGACAAGGCGGCGGATGGCGGCCACCTTCGCCAGATAATCTTCACGGGTGTACTTGCGGTTCATCAGCTTCAGAACGTTGTTGCTGCCGCTCTGGGCCGGAAAATGGATGTGATTGCAGAGGTTCGGTTCGGCTGCTATCGCTTCGACGATGTCTTCCGTCATGTCTTCCGGATTCGACGTAGTGAACCGCACACGCATATCCGGCACGCTCTGCGCCACTTTGCGGAGCAGTTCGGCGAACGACGTCCCATTCTCCGGCCGTCTGCCGTTCGGCAGCAGACCGTAGGAGTTGACATTCTGTCCCAGCAGCGTAACCTCCTTGAAGCCCTTGTCGTGCAGGTCGTGTACCTCCTTCAGGATGCTTTCCACATCGCGCGAACGTTCACGGCCACGGGTAAAGGGCACAATGCAATAATGGCAGAAGTTGTTGCAGCCGCGCATGATGCTCACGAAGCCGGACACCCTGTTGCCGCCGATGCGCTGCGGTACGACATCACGGTAGGTCTCGGTGGTCGACAGCTCGATGTCCATCGCATTCATGCCGTTCTCGCACTGTGCGATCATGTCGGGCAGGTTGAGGTAGGAGTCAGGGCCGCATACCAGGTTGGCATGGTGGTTCTGGATAAGGTCGTCCCGCACACGCTCTGCCATGCATCCCAGCACGCCCAGGATCAGCCCGCGCCCTTTCTTCTGCTCGGCATGCAGGGCTTCCAGCCGGTGGTAGATCTTGTTCTCCGCATTCTCGCGTACAGAACAGGTATTGAGGAAGATGGCATCAGCCTCCTCCTCATTTTCGCATACGTCGTAGCCGGCCATCTTCATGACGGAGGCCACGACCTCGGAGTCTGCCACGTTCATCTGGCAGCCGTAGGTCTCAATATATAGTTTCTTCATTCTTGTGTTATCTTGCAAATGACCGGCGCAAAGGTACGGAAAATATTGCAGACCGCCGAAGAACCGCCTGACTATTCGACCGTTGGCACGAGGACCGCACACGCCGGAGGGATCTGCATGGGCACCGGCACACCGGCGGAGGCGGCAGGACAGGGACACGCCCTGCCGCCATCATCCCTACTTCAAGAGCCCCTTGGAGGACTTGTATGCAGCCCTCTTCCCGACAGCCGCCCGATCAAAAAGAAGCCGCCGGGCAGGACATTCATCCCCACTGCCTGCGTGCTTTGTCGGATATTTTAAGTAACTTTGCAGCCTTATAACAAAACAATGAACAAGAACAGAAACGAATTCGAGATAATGGCACCTGTCGGCTCCCACGAGTCGCTGGCAGCCGCCATCCATGCCGGAGCCGACTCCGTGTACTTCGGCATCGGGAAGCTGAATATGCGTTCCCACTCTGCCAACCACTTCACCGTCGACGACCTCAAGGAGATTGCCGGGACGTGCAAGGCACAGGGCATCAAGACCTATCTGACGGTGAATACCGTCATCTACGGCGAAGATATCGAGACGATGCACGGCATCATCGATGCCGCCAAGGCCGCCGGCATCACCGCCGTCATCGCCAGCGACGTGGCGGTGATGATGTATTGCCGGCAGGCGGGCGTAGAGGTACACCTCTCCACGCAGCTGAACATCTCGAACATCGATGCCCTGAAGTTCTATGCACAGTTTGCAGACGTCGCCGTCCTGGCGCGCGAACTGAACATGGAGCAGGTAAAGGAGATACACGGACAGATCCTGGCACGGAACATCTGCGGGCCGATGGGGCAGCCCGTCCGCATCGAGATGTTCTGCCACGGCGCACTCTGCATGGCCATATCGGGCAAGTGTTACATGAGCCTGCACGATGCCAACCGCTCTGCCAACCGGGGCGAATGCGTGCAGATCTGCCGCCGCAGCTACACCGTGACCGACAACGAGACCGGCAACCAGCTGGAGATTGACAACAAGTACATCATGAGCCCGAAAGACCTGAAGACCGTCCGGTTCATCGACCGGATGATGGATGCCGGCGTACGGGTATTCAAGATCGAAGGACGGGCCCGCGGACCGGAATACGTCCATACCGTCGTCACCTGCTACCGTGAAGCCATCGAGAGCGTGCTCGACGGAACGTTCACAGAAGCGAAGAAAGACCAGTGGGACGAACGGCTCTCCACCGTCTTCAACCGCGGTTTCTGGGACGGATACTATCAAGGAAAGAAGATGGGCGAATGGACCCGGGAATACGGCAACAAAGCCACGGAGAAGAAGGTGCTCATCGGTAAAGTGATGAAGTATTTCTCCCGTCTGGGCGTTGCCGAGATCGCCGTAGAGGCCAACACCTTCGCCCAGGGCGACAAACTCCTCGTCACCGGCAACACCACGGGGGCCATGTTCCTCCATGCCGACGAAATCCGTTACGATCTCAAGCCGGTCGAGGTGGCCGAACAGGGATGGCGGGTATCGATTCCCGTACCTGACAAAGTGCGGCCGAACGACAAACTGTTCAAGCTGATCAGAAACTGAGAAGGGGAGAGACCCGAGGGAAACGGAGTGAAGACAAACGCATCCCTGGGAACCATCCAGGGGTATCCCGCCATGGGGTCTGGCTTCTCCCTCCTCCCCCGGCTCCTTATAAAATAGAAGAACAATGACAATAAACGAAGCACAAGACGCGGTAATCGAAGAGTTTGAAGACTTCACCGACTGGATGGACAAATACCAGATGCTCATCGACTTGGGAAACGAACTGCAACCGCTGGACGAAAAGTACAAGAACGAGCAGAACCTCATTGACGGATGTCAGAGCCGTGTATGGCTGCAATGCGACAACATAGACGGAAAGCTCGCCTTTACAGCCGACTCCGACGCACTGATCACTAAGGGCATCATCGCCCTGCTGATCCGTGTCCTGAACCATCACACACCGCAGGAGATTCTCGATACCGACCTGTATTTCATCGACAGGATCGGACTGCGCCAGCATCTATCACCGACACGCAGCAACGGCCTGCTTTCCATGGTGAAGAGAATCAAGGCATATGCACTGGTCTTCAACATGAAGTAAGCAGAGACAGTCCCTGTCTTCCGCCGCACCCTGTCCCTCTCCTGCACGGGAGAGGAAGGCGGGTCTGCACTTGTCAGATACTACCCTTTTCAACTCATCCCTCCTGTATCCTCTCCTTTCCCGGAGTGCCGGAGGCAACTTCTTTTATGCGGAAACTACGTACCATTGAGATGAACAGGCTCTCCATTGAGGAATTCAAGGAAGCCGACAAGCTGCCACTCACCGTCGTCCTCGACGATGTGCGGTCATTGTATAACGTGGGAAGCGTCTTCCGGTCGGCGGATGCTTTCCGTGTAGAGGCGATCTATCTGTGCGGCATCACCGCCACGCCGCCCAATGCCGAGATACACAAGACGGCACTCGGCGGCGAGGATTCCGTCGCCTGGCGGTATTTCGCACATACGGAGGAGGCCGTCGAAGAGCTGCACCGCCGGGGGGTGTTTGTCTATAGCGTAGAACAGGTGGAAGGTTCTACGAAGCTACAGGACCTCACCCCCCGCCTCCCGGCTGTCTCCCGAGAAGAGGGAGAGAACAGCCCCGCCGGCGACCATCACTATGCGCTCATCCTGGGCAACGAGGTGAAAGGAGTGAAGCAGACCGTCGTGGACATGAGCGACGGCTGTCTGGAGATACCGCAGTTCGGCACTAAACATTCGCTCAATGTCAGTGTCACGGCAGGCATCGTCATCTGGGAGTTCGCACGCCGGCTGCTGCTGAGGTGAGCATCTGCCGGTCCGACCGGCTCCGCTTGCCGGCTGTCTTGCCGGTCCTTCTGCATACGGCCGCACAGCCGGCTGAGAGAAATCCTTTCAAAGCCATTGCCGGACATGGCGGAGGAGGAACCGACAAAAGTGCTGCCTTCAAACTTCAAAACAACAGATAGCCCTTATATGCTGACAGGCATATAAGGGCTATTTTTCAATGTGAAAGACGGCAAATACCGGGATGCTTTCCGTACGGCCTGTTTACTGAAAGGACAAAGGGCGGTCTTCAGAAACTGCCGTTTTTCAGCACTACGGCAATGGTCTTCATCCGCACGTAAGGTTCGCTCAGGAACATGAATCCCCGGTAACGGCCGCCGGTTCCCCAGCTGTTCTTGCAGAGGAAGAAACGCCGTCCATGCCGGTCGTGCGCCAGCCCGACGATCTCCATGCAGTGGTCATCCGTCGTCCGGTGTGCCTCGAAGTCAGCCTGCCGGCGCGTCGCCGTCACCTTCCTGTCTTCGTCCTGCAACACGGCGAAGCCCTGTTCAGACCGGAACCCCGGCTCCGACACGTCTCCTTCCCAGCAGACAGGATGGCCGGAACGGAGGCTTCGCACGATACAGCGCATCAGCGTGTCGAGCGGAACATTGAGGAAAGTGTCATGGAAATGGTTGTCGGGGACTTCCAAGGGGAACCGCCGGCCGTATGGATGATGCGTGAAGCTGGTCAGTGCCGTGTACTCGTCGTCGGTGCAGACACTGTGGGCAAACTCCAGCGGGGTGTAGACCGCACCCAGCCAGAAGACCTGCCGGGGCAATGTCCCCATGCTCTCATCCAGCAGCCTGTCAGCATCTCCGCCCCGGACGATCTTCCGGCAGATGACATCATAGTCCACGTCCGGCCTACGGTGATAGGCATCGTAATGCTGCAGGCCGTAGGTCTGGATAAGGTCGATGAGCATCGTACTCATGCCGCACAGGCTGACAGGCGGCTCGTTCCGCACCATCCTCCCGGGCAGCAGCCGCCGGCGTTCCGCCTGTTCGCGCAGATACATCCGGGCGACATAGTCGGGGCTGAGGTTCACGGAATCGCCCTGCATGATATGTTCGGTCTCTATTGTCGCAAGCATGGCATAGACCCAGCAGAGCGGACTTGTCCCCTGGTCCTTCACAGGCGTTACGGGAAGGCGAAGGTCAACGGTGAACCTCTCTTCCGGGACGTCCCCTTGCCCATGCCGTCTTCCGCAGCCTGCCAACAGCAGAAGAAACAAGAATAATACAATGTCTTTCTTCATCTATCCATCTCGTTCGGACATTTCTCTGTTCCATGTCCCTGTTCAACTTCACTCACGATGCCCCCTCGACTCCTGACCGCACCTTCCGGCGCATCCGGCACACCTCCCGGCAGCTCCCTCAATACTCCACCATCTTCGCCCATCCCGCAGCCACCTCCTTGTCCAGCGGCGGTACAGAAGCCGGGACGGAGAAGGTCCATATGCGGTTCTTCTCCTTCCTGATGCGCTTGAGTTCTGTCTCGGTTATCGTCATGCTGTCCGACACATAGAACTCACTCCACACGTCGATGCGGTCGTCATCGTCCTCGCCCCGGTAGTGGGCGAAGAACGTCTGCCGTTTCAGAGCGGAAAGGAGCACGTTGCCGGAAACATAGCTCTCGCTCTCACAGGCCTGTGTCATACGTGCCACGATACCATACATCCGCAGCTGTCCCATGTCGATTTCGTGCCCGGGCTGCCCTGTAAGGTTGTCTATCTCGACGGTCGTCACGATCTCGGTCTTCCCGTTCAGATTCCGTTTCCCGCGGGTTATCTTCCCGCACTTGTCCGCCCACCGGTACACATCCCCGTTGTTGCGGGTGGAGTACTCCTCACCGCTGATGCTTTCGAGGAGGGTCTGCCGTTCCAGACCAGGCAGCGAGATCCGGATGAAGGTATCGTCACCGTTCGCCTCCGGAGCTTTCCGCCGCCGTTCACCAAGGATCTTCCTGTCCACGAAGACCGCCCCTCTCTTCTCGCCCGCATCCTCCGCCGTAGAGTCGGGTACAGGGACATAGAACTCCATCATCCCGTCCACAAAGTAGCTGAGCAGGGAGTTCGTAGCCTGATATACCCGGTAATAGCCTTTCAGCCGGGTATAACGCCGTTCCTGTGCATGCAGCGGAAGGACAAGAACAGCCGACAGAAGCAATGAAAAAAGTCTTGTTTGTCGCATAATACCTCCTGATTTCTCCGGGCAAGCACCCCGCTCCGTCCGGCATCATGATGGCCGGCACGGAAGCGTGCCGCCCCGTAGATCCGTCTCCGGCATTCCACCGTCAGAGGCGGATCCATTCTTTTCCCTACGGCCGGTCACCGGCATCGCCGACGGTTATCTGCCTGCTGACCGTACGGGCTCCGTTCTGCACGGTCAGTGTGATGCCGCCTGTCCCGGCCGTCCTTTCCACGATGACAACGAGCTTCCCGTGAAAGAGTCTCATGTGCGGTTCCGTGAACGGTTCCAGCGAGGTCGGGTCGCCATTGCAGGCAGCCTTGAACCGGCCGGCGCCGGACACGGTGAAGAAGAGCTCGTCATCAGCATCCGGTACGGGGATTCCCTTCCCATCGAGCATCGTCACCGTGATGTAGGCGAGGTCGCCTCCGGGAAAGCCCTCCGCCGCATTGTCACAGGTGAGGAGCAGCTGCTCCGCCTTCCCGGCGGTATAGACCGCCGTCGAACCGACCTTGTGACCCTGTCCGTCGTATGCCACGACCTTCAGTTCGCCCGGCTCATAGACCACGTCGTCCCACATCAGCCGGTAGCGGCCGGCACGCTGCCGGGCCTCGTCCGGTGTGGTGGCGTGTCCGGCAGCGGCGGCACCCTGCACAGCCTTCCCCGCCTTGCGGCGGCGTCCCTGCGACCTGCCGTTGACGAACAGCTCGGCTTCAGGGTAGCTGGTATAGCAGAAGACAGGCACCGTCTGCCCCTCACGTCCGTTCCACGTCCAGTGCGGCAGGAGGTGCAGCGTCGGTTCCTTCGTGTTCCATACCGACCGGTAGAGGTAATAACGGTCCTTGGGCAGACCGGCCAGGTCGCAGGTGCCGAAGTAACTGCTGCGGCTGGGCCAGTACTCATCATACGGCGTCGGTTCGCCGAGATAGTCCTCTCCCGTCCATACGAACTGCCCGATGGTATAGGGCAGGTCCTCCATGGCGATGAAGTCCTCCTCCGGCAGGTTGCTCCACGGACACCATTGCGTGTCGTAGCTTGACACCTGCCCGTCGCTGTCGGCCTCGGCCACTCCCCATCGGACCGGCAGCTTGTACACCCCGCGGCTCGATACCGTCGAGGCCGTCTCCGAACCCAGGAGGAATCCCCCGGGCAGCTGTGCGATGTTCGGGTTGTATTTGTAAACGTGGTAGTTGAAGCCCGGCACATCCATCACCTGGGCAAAACCCGACTTCAAGGCATCCTCCGCCCTGTCCATCCCCTGGGTGACGGGGCGCGACGGATCCAGGCGGTGGCAGATGTCCTGCAGCCGACCGGCGATCCGCCGGCCTTCCTCGCTCCACTGCTCGGGAATCTCGTTGCCGATGCTCCACATGACGATGCAGGGGTGGTTGCGGTGGTGCCTCACGAGGTTCTCGATGTCCTTGTCGGCCCATTCTTTGAAGAAGCGCGCATAGCCGTTCCTGCACTTGGGATAGATCCACATGTCGAAGCTCTCCGCCATGACCATCATCCCCAGCGAGTCGCAGAGCTGCATCAGGAGCTCCGAAGGCATATTGTGCGACGTGCGGATGGCATCCGCCCCCATGTCCTTCATGCGCCTGATCCGGCGTATCAGGGCCGTCCTGTTCTCCGCCACACCGAGCGGTCCGAGGTCGTGGTGGAGGCAGACCCCCTTGATCTTCCGCATCACACCGTTCAGCTCGAAGCCCTTCTCCCGAGAGACGGAAACCGTGCGGACGGCCGTCTTCGTCGTGTAAAGAGCCGTCAGCACATCGCCGTCAACAGCGTAGATCGTGAACGGAATGAGGACAGGATGCTCCGGTGTCCATGCGGTGTACTTCCCTCTCTTCCAGTTCAGCTCGCCGTGCGCCACGCCCGTCTGCGGGTCGACGGAAAGGGGAATCTTCTCCAGACGGGCGGAGGTGCCGCCGCCGGCGACCGCCACCAGCTTTTTCCTCCCGTCCCATCCGTCGACCTTCGCGTCAACGGAAAGCGCAGCGCCGCCGGCATCGAGGCGGGTGGTACGCAGATAGACATTCCACGGGTCAATGCGCAGCTCCGAGGCAAGGACGAGTTTCACCGGACGGTAGAGGCCTGCCCCGGGATACCAGCGCGAACTTTCCTCGCGGTTGTTGAGGTGGACGACGATGGTGTTCTCCCCCTCCTTCAGATAGCGTGTGGCATCGATGCGGAAGGCGTTGTAGCCGTACGCCCAGCGTCCGGCCTCCTTTCCGTTGACATAGACGACAGGCTCCGACATGGCGCCGTCGAAGCAGAGATAGGCGTGGGAAAAGCTCCTCCGGTCGGCGAGCGGCAGCCGGAAGCTGTACCACCCCTCGCCGATCCAGGGCAGCGCACCGCTGCGTCCCGACTTCTCCGTCGCCTGCTTCTCGCCGTTCTGGGTTATGGCGACACGCTGCAGGTCCCACTTCTTGTCGAAAGGACCGCTGATGGCCCAGTCGTGGGGTATGTCCACGGTCTGCCAGTGGAGGCTGTCACGTGAGAAGTTCCAGGTCTTCAGATTGATGACGCGCACCTGTGCGAGACCGGATACGACATGGAAGACGATGAAAGATAAGGTAAAGAGTATTCTTGTTTTCATTGTAAGATAATGTGATGATTTGCTGTTTTCTTTTTTACCGGCCGTCTGTCCCGGTACTCGCAGCCGCCGGACATTCTCTCCCCGGCCGGTGGGAATCCTGTTCCCAACCAGTTGGGAATCGTATTCCCGACGCTTGGGAATCCTGTTCCCGACGGCCGGGAACCGTGTTCCCGTACGGTTTCATGTTCCGGGTCGTGCGGTCCCATGCCGGGGGTCGGCTGCCTTCCGTCTTGTCTTCAAACCCGGGCGGCGGCAGAAAACGTGTCTCTAATACTTGAACGAGCTGCCTCCGAGGAACTCTCTCAGCAGCGAGGTAGGCGGAAGGGCACGGAAGGGAAGGGGAGAGAAATACCGGAGGAACTTGCGCAGCCGGTAGGCTTCGGCATACTCCTCGCAGTTTTCGGGCACCTGTTCCAGCACCTCCTCGGCCTGCGGCTTGATGACGGCCAGTTCGAAGAGCATGGCGGTATTGAACATTACATCGGCCTGTTCCTGATAGGGGAATATCCATCTGCCCTCGCCGGCACGCACACTGGGCCACCGGTGGATGGTCTCCTGTGCCGAACAGCCACGGTATTTGTAGTCGCGTACGATGCGCCGCAGGAGGCGGTTGTCGGTTGTCGGGATATAATTATGGTCGTCCAGGAGGATGGTGGTGAGGGCGGAGGCATAGATCTTGAACTTCTTTTCGTCGGGAATCTGTGCTGTCAGCAGGGGATTGAGGCCGTGGATGCCCTCCACGACGAGCACGTTGTTCTCGTCCAGATGCAGCTTCTTCCCGCTCTTCTCGCTCATTCCTGTCTGGAAGTTATACTTCGGCAGTTCCACCTCCTCGCCCCGGAAAAGGGCGTTGAACTGCTCGTTGATGAGCGGGATGTTCAGTGCATGGATACTCTCGTAGTCGAGTTCTCCGTTCTCGTCCTTCGGTGTGTCTTCCCGGTGTACGAAGTAGTCGTCCAGCGAAATCTGCACGGGCTTCACGCCGCTGGCGAGCAGCTGCACGGAAAGCCGCTTGCAGAAGGTCGTCTTGCCGCTGGAGGAAGGTCCGGCGATGAGGACGACCCTGATCTCTTTCCTGGAGGCAATCGTGTCGGCGATCTGCGATATTTTCTTCTCCTGCAACGCCTCGCTGACGTTGATGAGGTCGGTGGAAAACCCCTTCTTCACGGCTTCGTTGAAGTCGCCCACGGTCTTGATGCCGAGGATGCCCTGCCAGCGGTGATGCTCCTTGAACACCTCGAACATCTTGTCCTGGCGTATCAGTTCGCCCAGCCGGGAGGGATCCTGTGCAGAAGGGATGCGCAGGAGGACACCGTCGAAGTAGGGTTCCAGCCCGAAGAGGTGGATCTGTCCGGTGTCAGTGAGCATCGAACCGTAGTAATAGTCCTTGTAGTCGTCGAGCACGTAATAGACCGAATAGAGCGTGCCGCTGCTGCGCAGGAGCTTTGCCTTCTGCCCGTCGCCGAGACGGTTGAACATTTCGACGGCTTCTTCCGTCGTGGTCTCAAAACGCTGTATGGGCAGGCGGGCGTCGATGATTTCCTGCATACGGGTGCGGATGCGGCGTACATCGTCGGGCGTAACGGCGTGTCCGAGCTTCAGATTGCAGTAGTAGCCGTTCGAGACAGGGATGTCGATCACCACGCTGCTGCCCGGATAGAGGTCGTGTACGGCCTTGCACAGCACGAGAAACAGCGAACGGGTGTAAGTGCGGATGCCCGAGGGCGCGTGCAGGTCGAGGTATTCCACATCCTTGTTGTGGTAGACACGGTAGTGCAGTCCCTCCACCTTGTTATTTACCTTGGCGCTCACGGGACCGTAAGTCATCTGGAGATTATTTTCCCTGTAAATGTCAGAAAGTGTACTCCCGATTGGGACTTTCAGACTTTTTTTGTTATTTTTGCAGCGGATTTGCAGTACTTGTTTCATAATCATGACATGATGGTTCGATTGTCGGTGGACAAAGGCCCGTTTCCTAAACGGAGGGTAAAATTAGCCAAAGTTTTGCAGATTTCCAAGGAACAGACGTCACAAATTAAAAAATTATATGTCGATTTGGATTTTCTTTAAGCTCATTGGTGCCTTGGCACTGCTGATGTTCGGTATGAAAGCCATGAGCGAAAGCCTGCAGAAAATGGCAGGTCCGCAGCTGCGCCACGTCCTGGGTGCAATGACCACTAACCGCTTTACAGGTATCCTTACGGGAACATTCATCACGGCTGCCGTGCAGTCGTCGACGGCGACGACGGTGATGACCGTCAGCTTCGTGAATGCCGGCCTGCTGACACTGGTGCAGGCCATCTCGGTCATCATGGGTGCCAACATCGGTACGACCCTCACGGCATGGATCATGTCGGCCGGCTTCTCGTTCAACATCACCGACTTCGTGTGGCCGGCCTTCTTCATCGGCATTGTCCTGATCTACTCCAAGAAGCGCAAGCTCATCGGCGACTTCCTCTTCGGCGTGTCGTTCATGTTCCTCGGACTGGGAACACTGCGCCAGGCGGGCATCGACATGGACCTGGCCCACAACCAGGCCGTGCTCGACTTCTTCAGCCAGTTCGACCCAAAGAGCTTCTTCACGACCATCGTGTTCCTGCTCATCGGCAGCGTACTGACGATGTGCGTGCAGAGTTCCGCCGCCATCATGGCCATCACGATGATCCTCTGTTCCACCGGCGTACTGCCGATTTACCAGGGCATCGCACTGGTGCTGGGCGAGAACATCGGTACGACCGTCACGTCGAACCTCGCCGCACTGACCGCCAACACGCAGGCGCGGCGGGCGGCAATGGCGCACATGGTGTTCAACATCTTCGGCGTCATCTGGGTGCTGTGCGTCTTCCATCCTTTCATCAACATGGTCTGCAGCTGGGTAGGCTACGATGTCGATATGCCGAAGACCGCTGCCGGCTTTACCGCCAACGCCGCCAAGCTGAGCTTCGTGCTGGCTGCCTTCCATACGACGTTCAATGTCACGAACACGCTCGTCCTCGCCGGGCCGATCAAGTACCTGGAGAAGCTCGTCTGCAAGATCATCAAGCCGAAGGCCAACAAAGACGAGGACGAATTCCGTCTGCACTTCATACAGGCGGGCATCATGAAGACTCCGGAGCTGTCTGTGCTGGAGGCTTCCAAGGAGATCAAGTCCTTCGCAGAACGCATCCAGCGTATGTTCGGCATGGTGCGCGAGCTGCTCGGCGAGGCCGACACGGACAAGTTCAACAAGATCTTCACCCGCATAGAGAAGTACGAGGGCATCTCGGACAACATGGAGATTGAGATCGCGAAGTACCTCGACCAGGTCTCCAATGCCCATCTGAGCGACGAGACGAAGGACAAGGTACGCTCCATGCTCCGTGAGATCTCCGAACTGGAGAGCATCGGCGACGCCTGCTACAACATTGCCCGGACCGAGAGCCGGCGCATCCGCGGCAAGGAAGACTTCACCGAGGAGCAGTATGACCACATGCACCAGATGTTCGAACTGACGGACGATGCCCTGACGCAGATGAACCGGATCCTTGTCGGACACCGGCAGGACAACGACGTGAACCGCTCGTTCAACATCGAGAACGAAATCAACAACTACCGCAACCAGCTGCGCTCGCAGAACATCAACGACGTCAACGACCACAAGTACACATACGCCATCGGCACGATGTACATGGACATCATCCAGGAGTGTGAGAAGCTGGGCGACTACGTCGTCAACGTCGTCGAGGCCCGTATGGGAGTACGCCAGCAGGAAGCATGAACAAGCGACCGCGATTCATCTAATGACACATCATGCAAGACAGAAGCCCTCGTCTTCCTTCAGGAGGACGGGGGCTTTCCGTATGTTCACGGACGGAACGGATGACATGCTGGGTCCTTCAGGTCAGAAACACAATCCACATGGAATCAGACACGCAGGGAACGGACGGGGGACAGCCTTGCCCTCATTGGTAAACAAACCTAAAAAACACGGATAATTTCCATATTTTACATAATTAACCTCTTAAAAGACGCTGATTCTGAAGATTTCTGATTAAATTTGCAGCTAAATTCAATTGTTAGTATCTGATGCGTAATAAGATATATACCCTCGCAGCCCTGCTTACGGCTACGTTCGCAATGACTTCCTGCCTGAATGACAACGACGGGAACGAGCGTGCAAGTTACAAGGACACCGCCATTACCGGCTTCTCCCTCGGACAGCTGAAGCAGGTGCGCGACACGGTGACGAAAGCCGGGAAAGACAGTACGTACAAGGCGAAATACGATGCGGGAAAGGTGAAGTTCTACATCGACCAGATGCAGGGACTGATCTACAACCCCGACTCGCTGCCCTACGGGACGGACGCTGCCCATGTCCTGGCGAAGATCACGGCGAAGAACGCCGGAACGGTTGCCATCCAGTCTGTCAAGGACGCATCGCTCTCTTATTACAGAAGCAACGACTCCATCGATTTCACACAGCCGCGTACCTTCCGTGTCTATGCGAACGGCGGCTATGCGTACCGTGAATACAAGATCTCAGTCAATGTACATAAGCAGAGGGGCAACGTCTTCAGCTGGAAGACAATGCAGGACAACAGCGGCTTCGCCTCCTTCACGGCTATGAAGGCCGTCAGCACCGGCGACAGGATATTTGTGTTCGGTACGGACGGCACGCAGACCACGGGCTACGTCACGTCGAAAGCTGACGGAAACAGCTGGACAGGGCTGGGACGTTCCTTCACGGCGGATGCGTACAAGAGCATCGCCGTACAGGACGGCAGCCTCTTCGTCATCGACAACGGGACGGTGTACAGCTCCGCCGACGGCAACACATGGACGGCCGTTGCGACAGACAGCAGTCTGAAGCAGCTGGTGGCAGCATCGCCGGCAGAGCTGTTCGCACTGACAGCTGCCGGCAGTCTTGCCGCTTCAAGGGACAAAGGCGTTACATGGAATGCCGAGACACTGGACAGCGACGCATCGCTCCTCCCGGCCGGCAACGTCAGCTATACGGTATCGGACGCTTCCAACGGCGTGAACCGGGTGCTGCTTGTAGGCACGACCGCAGACGGGAAGAAGAACGTTTCCTGGACGAAACTGTCGTACCGGCAGGGGGCGAAATGGTCCTATGTAGAAAGCAGCGCAGACAAGTATCTGCTGCCGCTCTATGGCAACCTGACCGTCGTAGGCTACGACGATGCCGCTCTCGCCCTGGGCACAAAGGCCGGCGGCAGCTTCGGACCGATGCTGCTCTCACGCGACGGAGGCATCACCTGGAAAAGCGACAAGAGCTTTTCTTATCCCAAGGAAGCGCAGCCGGCGGCGACCTTTACCGCCGCAGCCGACAATGACGGATACATCTGGATTGTCAGCAGTACGAAAGTATGGCGCGGCAGACTCAACAGGGTAGGCTGGAAGCTGGACCTGGACCGCATGACAGAATAAAGAAGAATATGATGAAACGTACTGTCACCGGTCTGCTCTTTCTCCTCGCTGCTGCGCCCATGTGGGCGCAGTCGGATCCGGAATACAGGATGGAGGCGGGTGCCGGTGTGGGCATGATGGGCTATCTGGGCGATTTCAACAGCTCGCTGACAAAGGACCTGCAGCCCATGGGGACTGTACTTGCCCGATACAACCTCAGTCCGTACATGGGACTGAAGATGAACGTTTCGTTCGGAAAGATGAAAGGGTCGTCGGCTGACGTAAAGACCTATTACCCCCGCTTTGCCTCTGCTCCTTATTCATTCAGCAATTCACTGGTCGATGTAGGCATCGCATACGAGTATAATTTCCTGCCCTACGGTACCGGCCGCGACTACCGGGGGGCACAGCGGCTGTCGCCCTATGCGACGATAGGACTGGGAGCCACCTATGTCAGCATAAAGAACGGCGACCGCAAGTCTGCCTTATCCGCCAGCCTCCCCATAGGCATAGGCGTGAAATACAAGATAGGCGACCGGACGAATGTCGGGCTGGAATGGGCCATGCACTTCTCGCTCAGCGACGAACTCGACGGGCAGAAAGACCCCTATGGAATCAAGAGCAGCGGACTGTTCAAGAACACCGACTGCTATTCAACGCTCCAGCTGACGCTCTCCTACAGCTTCATGGCAAAGTGCAGGACCTGTCATAACGAGGATGAGTAATATGGTAGAAGAATTGGACATGACACGAATACCCCGGCACATCGCCATCATCATGGACGGCAACGGCCGGTGGGCAACAGAACGCAACAAACCGCGCTCCTACGGACACCAGGCAGGAGTGGAGACCGTGCGCCGCATCACATCGGAATGCGTGCGGCTGGGCGTGAAGTACCTCACACTCTACACCTTCTCCACGGAGAACTGGAACCGTCCGACGGATGAAATCGCCGCACTGATGGGCCTCGTGCTGACCTCCCTGGAAGACGAGATCTTCATGAAGAACAACGTACGCTTCCGTGTCATCGGCGACCGGGAAAGGCTGCCGGAAGAAGTGCAGGAGAAACTTCGTGAGACCGAACAGCACACGGAGAAGAACGCCGCCATGACGATGGTCGTAGCCCTGAGCTACAGCGCACGATGGGAGATAACACAGGCGATGAAGGAGATTGTCACGGAACATCAGCAGGAGAATACCGTCCCGCTTCGTCCCGAAATGATAACCGAAGAGCTGCTGGACAGACATATGCAGACGAACTTCATGCCCGATCCCGACCTCCTGATCAGGACAGGCGGAGAGCTGCGTATCTCCAATTACCTGCTCTGGCAGATAGCCTATTCAGAACTTTACTTCTGTGATACTTACTGGCCCGACTTCAGCGAACACGACCTGCAGAAAGCCATCACGAGCTTCCAGAGCAGGCAGCGACGGTTCGGAAAGACAGAGAAACAAGTAGAAGAAAACGAAAACAAATAAGTTACGCGACAGATGACGAATATAAATAAGGTGTTGCTGCTCCTTGCCCTCTCCGGAATAACACTTGCGGCAGGCGCACAGGAGAAAATCGTAAACCCAGACATCACTTATTCCGGTACGCCTAAGACCTACAAACTCGCAGGACTGGCCGTTACCGGTATCGAGGGCTATGAGGATTATGTCCTCACAGGCATATCCGGGCTCAGCATCGGACAGGAGCTGGAGATACCGGGGACGGCTGTCACGGATGCCGTGAAACGCTACTGGAAGCATGGACTCTTCTCCGACGTTTCCATCACGGCAGACTCCATCGTGGGCGACAACATCTATCTGAAGATACATCTTGCACCACGGCCACGCATCTCCACCATCAACTACAACGGCCTGAAGAAGACGGAACGAGAGGACATGGAGAAGAAGCTCGGACTGCTGAAGGGCGGACAGATCACGCCTAACATGATCGACCGGGCCAGGGTTCTCGCCAAGAAGTACTTTGATGAGAAAGGCTACAAGAATGCCGAAATCAATATCCGTCAGCGTGACGATGTCGCTGCCAAGAACCAGGTAATCCTGGATATTGACGTGGACAAGAAGGAGAAACTCAAGGTACACAAGATAATAATCGAAGGCGACAACCAGCTGGGCGACAAGAAAATCAAGGGTTCGCTGTTCACAAAGGGGGCATTCAGCAAGACGCATGAAGCCGGAAAACTGTCCAGCTTCCTGAAGTCGAAGAAGTTCACTCCCGAACGCTGGGCGGAAGACAAGAAGAAGCTTATCACGAAATACAACGAATATGGTTTCCGTGATGCGACCATCCTGAAGGATAGCGTATGGAACGTTGACCCGAAGCACGTCGACATCTATATCAAAGTGGATGAGGGCAAGAAGTATTACATCCGAAACATCACCTGGGTGGGCAATACGGTCTATTCGACTGATTACCTGTCCCGCCTGCTCGACATGAAGAAAGGTGACGTGTACAACCAGACCTACATGAACAAACGCCTTTCGCAGGATGAGGACGCTGTGGGAAACGCCTACTGGAACAACGGTTACCTCTTCTATAATCTCCAGCCAACGGAAGTCAACATTGTCGGCGACTCCATCGATCTTGAGATGCGCATCTATGAAGGGCAGCAGGCACACATCAACCGTGTGAAAATCAACGGAAACGACCGTCTCTATGAGAATGTCGTCCGCCGTGAGCTGCGTACAAAGCCGGGCGATCTCTTCTCAAAGGAGGCCCTCCAGCGTTCGGCACGTGAGCTGGCTTCCATGGGGCACTTCGACCCGGAGGCCATCAATCCGGTACCAGAACCGAACTATGAGGACGGTACGGTGGACATCAACTACAACCTCAAGCAGAAGTCGAACGACCAGGTGGAACTCTCACTGGGCTGGGGTCAGACAGGTGTCATCGGCCGTGTCGGTTTGAAACTGACCAACTTCTCGATGGCCAACCTCTTCCGCAAGAACCGTGAACACCGGGGTATCATGCCTATCGGAGACGGCGAGACACTCTCGCTGGGCGCACAGACGAATGGTACTTACTATCAGTCGTACAATGCACAGTACTCCACCAACTGGTTGGGTGGTAAGCGTCCTATCCAGTTCAGCTTGGGTATGTCGTATTCGAAGCAGACCGATGTATCTCCCAACTATTATAACAGTGGTTACCTGAACAATTATAACAACTATCGTTATGGGTATGGAAGTTATAATTACGCTAATTATGATAATTACAGGGATCCAAACAAGTATGTGAAACTCTTGAGTGTCTATGCTGGTTGGGGTAAGCGTCTGAACTGGCCTGACGACTACTTCACCTTGTCACTCCAGCTACAGTACCAGCGTTATATGCCGCGCAACTGGCGTTACTTCATCATGTCGAACGGTTCGGCGAACAACTTGAACCTCAACATCTCGCTCAACCGTACATCAACCGACAACCAGCTCTTCCCGCGTCGCGGTTCGGACTTCACGGTGTCGCTGACCATCACTCCGCCCTGGTCGAAATGGGACGGAAAGGACTATGCTCACCTGGCAACCGACCGCAACTCGCCTACTTACTCACAGGAACAACAGGAGAAATACCGCTGGGTGGAGTACCACAAGTGGAAGTTCAAGGCACGTACCTTCACAGCGCTCACCAGCGGACAGAAGTGCTTTGTCCTCATGACGCGTGTCGAGCTCGGTCTGCTGGGCAGTTACAACAAGAACAAGAAAAGTCCGTTCGAGACCTATTATATGGGTGGAGACGGCATGAGCGGATACTCTACTGGTTACGCTGAGGAGACCATCGGTCTTCGTGGTTACGAGAACGGATCGCTCACTCCCTACGGTGCCGAGGGCTATGCCTACGACCGCCTCTCGCTCGAACTCCGCTATCCGTTCCTTCTCGGCAACACCACCATCTATGGGCTTGGGTTTGTCGAGGCCGGAAATGCGTGGACAGAGACAAGCAAGTTCAATCCGTTCGACATGAAACGTTCAGCCGGGCTGGGTGTCCGCATCTTCCTGCCGATGGTGGGCCTGATGGGCATCGACTGGGCTTACGGCTTCGACAAGGTGTTCGGAACAAAGGGCGGCAGCCAGTTCCACTTTATCCTCGGACAGGAGTTCTAATTGGTTTGAGGTTTGAGGTTTGAGATTTGAGATTTGGACTTTGAAGGAGGAATAACAATAATTATGAACTTTGGCTTTTAAGTAAACATAAAAAGAAAGATGAACAAGAAGAAGATATTGAAGACCGTATTGAGGTGTGTTTTACCTCTTTACCTTTTTTCCCTTTTACCTTTAACCGCTTCTGCACAGAAGTTTGCACTCATCGACATGGAGTATATCCTCAAGAATGTACCGGCTTACGAGCGTGCGAATGAACAGCTGAATCAGGTCAGCAAGAAATGGCAGGCAGAGGTTGAAGCACTCAATACAGAGGCATCCACGATGTACAAGAACTATCAGAACGAGGTTGTCTTCCTATCCCAGGACCAGAAGAAGAAACGGCAGGAAGCCATCATGGCCAAGGAAAAGCAGGCATCCGACCTCAAACGCAAGTACTTCGGTCCGGAAGGCGAGCTTTTCAAGAAGCGTACAAGCCTGATCACTCCCATCCAGGACGAGATTTACAATGCCGTCAAAGACATATCCGACCAGCGCGGCTACAGTCTTGTCATCGACCGTTCGAGCAATGCCACAGGAATCATCTACGGTTCGCCGAAAGTAGATATCAGCAATGAGGTGCTGCAGAAACTGGGTTATTCCTACCAGTAAAGGGTTGGGAAGACAGCAAGACCAGCAAAGACTAGGAAAGCTATAAAGGTTAGAAAGCCAGAAAGGCCAGCCCTTTCAGATAACCAAGCAAAAGAACAACAAACAACTAAACAATAAAGAAGAAATGAAAAAGTTATTTTTGATGTTGATGCTCTGTGCGCCGATGACATTGTTCGCACAGAAGTTCGGTCACCTTGACTCACAGGCACTCCTCCAGTCGCTTCCGGAGGCTACAGCCGTCCAGAGCAAACTGGAAGCCAAAGGCAAGGAATACCAGAAGCAGTTGGAAGACATGCAGGCTGAACTGCAGCGTCAGGCACAGGCTTACGACAAGACAAAGAGCACGATGAATGCCACCAAACAGGCTGAGACAGAGAAGAACCTGCAGGATATGTACAACAAGATCCAGCAGACAGCACAGGACAACCAGAAGGCTTTCAACGAGGAGCAGCAGAAGCAGCTCGGTCCGGTTCTTGAGAAAGTACGCAATGCCATCGCAGCAGTTGCCAAGGCCGGAAACTATGTCTACATCATGGAGAAGGCTGCCGGCCAGCCTCTGTACATCAACGAGGCACTCAGCAAGGACGTTACCGCAGAGGTAAAGGCCCAGCTTGCCAAGATGAAGTAAAAACAGGTACGGGAGCCTTTGCCCCGTTGTCGCTCCTCGCGCGGACAGGCACTGTCCACGAGGAAAAGGGTGAGGTCACCGCACGGATTTCTATTCTTGCGATGACCTCATTTTTCGTATTCACATATTTTATGAATGGCAGAGACATTAACCGTTCTGCTCGTGCCACGACTTCATTCCCCGTATTCAAACAACAGAAAAGACAATCGCACACATGATGAAAAAGCTGTTCTTCTCCATCGCCATGCTGCTGCTGCCGTTACTGGCAGCTGCCCAGCAGAGCACACCCGTCTTCAAGTTCGCTTACTTCAGCTACGAAAAGGTGCTCCATGCCATGGCCGACTATGCCGCGGCGACCCGCAGCCTGAATGAGCTGAAAGCGAAATATGATGCCGAGACCAAGCGTTCCGTAGACGATTTCAACAGCCGCTACGAGGACTTCCTCGACGTGCAGCGCAAGCTGGAACCGTCCATCCTCCGCAAACGGCAGGCCGAACTGGAAGAACTGATGGACCGCAACATCACGTTCCGGAAAGAGTCGGAACGGCTGCTGAAAAAGGCTGAAGAAGACCTCTATGCACCTGTCCGCGGGAAACTCGACGCAACAGTCCGGGAAATGGGAAAGGAGAGCGGATATGCCTTCATCCTCAACGCAGATGACAACAGACTCCCCTTCGCCAGTCCTTCGATGGGAGAAGACATTACCGATGCACTGATCGCAGTACTGAAATAACACAAGACAGAAACATGACGAAGTATTCCCAACAGCCGGGACCCATCGGCGTGTTCGACTCGGGTTACGGCGGTCTTACCATCCTGCACGGCATCCGCCAGCTGCTCCCGGAGTACGACTACATCTATTTAGGCGACAATGCGCGTGCCCCCTACGGCTCCCGTTCGTTCGACATCGTCTACCAGTTCACACGGCAGGCGGTGATGAAACTCTTCGGACTGGGCTGCCAGCTGGTCATCCTGGGCTGCAACACGGCCTCGGCCAAGGCACTCCGTACCATACAGCAGAACGACCTCCCCGCCCTCGACCCGGACCGCAGAGTGCTGGGGGTGATCCGTCCGACGGCTGAAATCATCGGCAGACTCACCCGTTCCCGGCATGTGGGACTGCTCGCAACAGAAGGCACCGTCAGGAGCAACAGCTACAATCTGGAAATCCGGAAGCTGTGGCCGGACATCAAGGTGACAGGCGTGCCGTGCCCGCTGTGGGTGCCCATCATCGAGAACAACGAGGCCGACAGTCCCGGCGCCGACTATTTCGTGAAGAAACGCATCGACCACATCATGCGCATCGACCCGCAGATAGACAGTCTGATCCTCGGCTGTACGCATTATCCCATCCTCATGCCGAAGATCCTGAAGCATGCGCCACATGGCGTGCGCATCATCCCACAGGGCGAATATGTCGCCGAAAGCCTGCGGGACTATCTACGCCGACACCCTGACATGGATGCCCGCTGCACGAAACATTCGACGGCGAAATACCTCACGACAGAGAATCCGGAGAAGTTCAAGGAGACCGCACGCATCTTCCTGCACGAGGAAGTCGATGTGGGACACATCGACCTGGAGTAAGGCTGCGGAAAGCAATAAAAAAGGTGTCAGTCCGTTAGATAAGAACAAAAAAAATAAAGAATGAAGAAGTTTTCTATAGCATTGTTCCTTTCAGCCATGGCGTTGATGGCAGCCTGCTCCGATGATGATACATTCACGACATCGAGGAGTAATCTGCTCTCATTCCAGACCGATACACTGCGGCTCGACACCACTTTCTCGAACGTCCCCACATCGACAAAGACCTTCTGGGTGTACAACCGGTCGGGAGACGGACTGCGCCTGAACAGCGTCCGGCTCGAACAAGGCAACCAGACAGGCTTCCGGGTGAACGTGGACGGCGTAGAGCTGTCTGCTGCCAACGGTTATCAGGCCAGCGGACTGGAGGTGCGCGACAAAGACAGCATCCGTGTCTTCGTGGAGATGACGTCGCCCAGAAACAATGCTGCCACGCCGCAGCTGCTGACAGACAACCTTGCATTCACGCTCGAGAGCGGCGTACAGCAGAAAGTAAATCTCAGGATCTACAGCTGGGATGCAGAACTCGTAAAAGGACGGAAAATCACATCGAACACCACGCTGACCGGTACCAGACCCATTGTCTTCCAGGACACATTGAAAGTGGAGGCAGGGGCTACGCTGACCATTCCGGCAGGCATGACGGTCTATTTCTCCAACAAAGCTGCAATCGATGTGTACGGTACACTGCACTGCGAAGGGACGGCCGACAAACCCGTGACACTCCGTGGCGACCGTCTGGACAAGCTGTTTCCCTATCTGCCGTACGACCGTGTGAGCGGTCAGTGGCACGGCATCCGCTTCCACAAGGACAGTTACGACAACAGCCTCACACATACGGACATCCATTCGGCCTACGACGGCATTCTCTGCGATACGGCGACGACGGAACGGACGAAGCTGACGCTTGCCAATTCCACCGTCCACAACTGTCAGGGCTACGGTCTGCAGGCGATAAACTGCAAGATCGAGGCTTACAACACGCAGTTCTCCAACACACTGAAAGACTGTGCGGCCTTCATCGGCGGCGATGTGACGCTGACACACTGCACGTTCGCCCAGTTCTATCCGTTCGACGGCAACCGCGGTGCGGCATTGAGCTTCGGCAATCACAGCAGCGGGAAAGACTATCCCCTGCAGGCCTTCAACGTCAGGAACTCCCTTGTAACGGGCTATTCAGACGACGTTCTCATGGGTGGCAACAAGGAGAAAGTGACGGCCAATTATCAGTTCGACCACTGTATCCTCCGAACTCCGAAGCCGGACAAGCCTGCACTGCTTGCCCGTTTCACGGATGTACTATGGGAGAACAGCAAGGATCATCCTGACGGCGGAGACAGACAGTTCGTGCTGGCAGACGGCAACAAACAGCATTACGATTTCCACTTGAAAAAACCCGAGAAAGGAGAGAAGTTCCCGGCAATCAACGCCGCTGCTCCCCTCCCCGACTCCCGTTTCACAACAGACCATGACGGCAGGCCACGCGACAACAAGCCCGACATCGGCTGCTACGAGCTGCTTGTCAATTAAGCTCATCACCGCCTACCCCCGCCTATCACCGCCTACCCCCCGCCCAAAAACAATCAAATATGAAGACAATAGACATCAGCATCAAGATCGGCTTCTGCCAGCCGGAAGAACTGCCGGCAGCCGACCAGCACCTTATCCAGACAGCCATCCATGCCACGGCCAACAGCTATTCTCCCTACAGCCGGTTCCGTGTGGGAGCTGCACTGCTCCTTGCCGATGGGACAGAAGTCATGGGTGCCAACCAGGAGAATGCCGCCTTCCCGTCAGGTCTCTGCGCCGAGCGTTCGGCCATCTTTGCAGCACAGTCCACCCGTCCCGACCAGCCCATCAACACGCTGGCCATTGCCGCCGCCAACGAATACGGACTGATGCGGGATCCGATCGTACCCTGCGGTGCCTGCCGGCAGGTCATTCTGGAGATTGAAGACCGATACAGACAGCCGGTCCGCATACTCCTCTACGGTACAGCAGGCGTATATGTCACCAGCACTGTCAAGGATCTTCTTCCGCTCCAGTTTGTCGGAGAATCGATGAAATAGCAGGTGCAGGACACAGGCAGACAGCCGGAAGTCTCAGGCTACGGAATGAAGACCGACAGCGGGAAGTTCCAAGCGAAAGACCGGGAACGGACAGCCGGAAGTTACAAGCTGCAGGAATCGATCCGATGGATGGAATGCAGGAATGTGTCTTTCCTATCTGCCGGGATTTCCGTTCCCAACCGGTTGGGATTCCTGTTCCCAACGGCCGGGATTCCTGTTCCCAACCGGTTGGGAATCCTGTTCCCGACGGCTGGGAATGTCTGTACCGACGACCGATGACAACGGAACAGATCACCCGGCCCTCCCATCAAGGTACGCCAGCTGTAAAGACATCAGTTCATAACTCCATTAACTCCCTATAACTCTTTTAACTCCTAACAAAGATATGGACCATTTACCCAAAGACCCCGCAATCCTGCTGAGCAGCGTGAATATGCTGCTGCGCGACAGAGAATTCGATTCGTTGAAATCACTCTGCTACAATTTCAATGAAGATCCCGAACGCCTCAAGGATTATATGCTCAAGGCCGGATATGTGTACAGCGAAGAACAGCATCAGTTCCGACCTGTCGGCTTCGACAGGAAGCAATGAGTTCCCATTGTCCTTGCCCGACCTCCCTTGAACGGCCTCGCAAAGACGCTGTCGGTCAGGCTGTACAAAGCCGTCCGAAACGAAAAGGAGAGCCTCCTTACAGTCCATGCGGCTGTCGGGAGGCTCTCCTTTTTACTATGTTTCACAAGCGTTATTTGCGCTTGTAAACGATGTTCTCGTCTGTAATCTTTTCTGTTCCGTTATGCGTATGCGTAATCGTCCCGCCCTTCAGGTCTACCCGGAAAGTCAGCGTGGTTGCAGGCTGCTGCTCTCCGTTGGCCGGAATGTACATCATCAGCTTCGTACCGTCAAGGGCATACTTGTAAGTGTTGGTTTCACTGTGCGTTTCGTCCTTACGACGGTGTCCGTCTGGCGTTACCTTCTTGAACGTGATTTTATATCCGCTTTCATTGACTACTTCTGTGTCTGAAACGAATTTCAACGATCCCCAGTGGGTGGTCGTGTTCGCATTTCCTTCCTGTATCCTCTCAAAAGACCACTCTGTATTCTTCAGCGGGTTGTCCTGAATTACCTGATCGTCATTATCCTTGCTGCAAGAAGAAAAACTTAACACCGTTGCCACGATGGCAACAAACAATTTCATACTTTTCATCATGTTCTGTACTATTGAGTTTGTAAATTCGGCTGCAAAAGTACATAAAAAGAACAATATTGGACTAATATAGAACATAAAATTTCTTTTTAATCATTAAATCAGTCGTTTTAGTCATATTCATCATCGGTCGATAAAGTGATGAAAAAAACAGGATCGAATAATGATATTACCGCATTTGGACAATAAGAAAGACGGCATGGAAGTGGGCAATGTTTCCTATAGGAGCTTTCGCAAAAACAGTCTGTCAACGTGTCCGTTCATACGATGATTTCTCATCGATTATCCTCTTATATGGACAATAATTAAAAGTTGGAAACATATCAAAATATTCTATTATGGATAACTTTCTTCTCATATATTTTTCTTAACTTTGCTGAAAATTAATCCGTTAATTTTATTAAACAGCTTATAATGAGTTATTTATATCATAATATAAAAAGTGTGTAATCTCAGAAAATTGAATAAAAAGAAAACTATCATATTGGACAAATGGAAATAATCAAGCGCAATGGTGAAAAGGAAGCCTACAATAATAATAAGATTTCAATAGCCATTAAAAAGAGTTTCATCAGTACCGGAAAGGAGATTGCAGACAACGAGATAGCCGGAATGGTCGGTGAAGTAGAGCAGTTCATTACAGACAACCCTGGGCTGCGCACCGTCGAGGACATACAGAACCGTGTGGAGAAATGTCTCATGGAGCACGGGCATTACGATGAAGCGAAGAATTACATTCTCTTCCGCTATCAGCGCAACGAACAGCGGCAGGCCATCAACTACATTGCCTGGGCGGCAGACGACCGCCAGCTGGCTGATGTCCTGCACCGTGTGGCACGCGAATACCGTGAAAGGTCTTACAGCATGGTGACACTTCAGGAGAAGTTCGCCAGCTTCAGCAAGCCGGGGATGTCGCACAGAGACGCCATCGACGCGCTCATCAAGGCGGCGGTGGAACTGACGACACCCGAGGCTCCGGCATGGGAAATGATTTCCGCACGCATCCTTTCGTACCGATCGGAACAGAAAATCAGTCGGCTGGAAGAGGAACTGGGGCTCAAGACCTTCTATCAGAAAGTAAGATACATGACGGAAGAAGGGTTCTACGGCGATTACATCCTTCAGAACTACGGCGAAGAGGAAATCAACGAGGCGGCCGACTTCATGCAACCTGACCGTAATGAACTCCTGAACTTCTCCGGGCTCGACATGCTGCTGAAACGCTATGTCATCAAGAGCTATGCAGGCAAGGTGCTCGAACGTGTACAGGAGATGTTCCTCGGTATCGCACTGCATCTCGCCCTGCCGGAGAAGAAGGAGAACCGTCTTCTATGGGTACGGCGCATCTACGACCTGCTCAGCCGGCTGGAAGTGACCATGGCGACACCGACGCTCTCGAATGCCAGAAAACCGAACCATCAGCTCTCAAGCTGCTTCATAGACACTGTCCCCGACAGTCTGGACGGCATCTACCGCTCGCTGGACAACTTCTCGCAGGTGAGCAAGTTCGGCGGCGGCATGGGGATGTACTTCGGAAAGGTACGTGCCACAGGTGGCAATATCCGTGGTTTCAAAGGCGTAGCCGGCGGTGTCATCCGATGGATGAAACTCGTCAACGACACCGCTGTAGCGGTAGACCAGCTGGGAATGCGACAGGGTGCCGTGGCAGTTTACCTGGATGTATGGCACAAGGATCTGCCCGAGTTCCTGCAGCTCCGCACCAACAACGGCGACGACCGCATGAAGGCACACGACATTTTCCCGGCGATCTGCTATCCGGACCTGTTCTGGAAGATAGCCGAAGAAGACCTGAATCAGAACTGGACGCTCTTCTGTCCGAACGAAATCATGCGCATCAAGGGCTATTGCCTGGAGGACTGCTACGGCGAGGAGTGGGAACGCAGGTATCTTGACTGTGTCAACGACCAGCGAATCTCGCGCCGTGTCATCAGCATCAAGGACATCGTCCGCCTCGTCCTCCGCTCTGCCGTAGAGACCGGAACACCGTTCACATTCAACCGGGATACCGTGAACAGGACCAACCCCAATGGTCATAAGGGAATGATCTACTGCTCCAATCTCTGCACGGAGATAGCCCAGAACATGGCTCCCATCGAAACAATATCCAAGGAGATAGAGACGGAAGACGGTGATACCGTTGTCGTCACGAAGACCCGTCCGGGCGAGTTCGTAGTCTGCAATCTGGCAAGTCTGTCGCTTGGCAGACTGCCATTGGAGGACGAGGAGCAGATGAAAGAGAAGGTGGCGACGGTTGTCCGTGCCCTTGACAACGTCATCAGCCTCAATTTCTATCCTGTTCCCTACGCCCGGATCACCAACCAGCGGTACCGTTCCATAGGCCTGGGCGTGAGCGGTTACCACCATGCACTGGCCAAACGGCACATCAAGTGGGAGAGTGAGGAGCACCTGCAGTTCATGGACAAGGTCTTCGAGACCATCAACCGGGCGGCTATCCTCGCCAGTTCTGACCTTGCCAGAGAGAAAGGAAGCTATCAGTTCTTTGAAGGAAGCGACTGGCAGACGGGTGCTTACTTCGACAAGCGAGGTTATGATAATGCCGAATGGCAGGAGGTCCGCCGCACGGTCGCCCGGCAGGGAATGCGCAATGCCTATCTGCTTGCCGTCGCTCCGACCAGCAGTACGAGCATCATCGCAGGGACGACAGCCGGACTGGATCCCATTATGAAGCGTTTCTTCTTGGAGGAAAAGAAAGGAAGCATGCTCCCGCGGGTCGCACCGGAACTGTCGGATGAAACCTACTGGATGTACAAGAGTGCCTATCTCATCAACCAGAAGTGGAGCGTCCGCGCCTCCGGCATACGCCAGCGCCACATCGACCAGGCGCAGAGTATGAACTTATACATCACCAACGACTTCACCATGCGTCAGGTACTCGATCTCTACCTCCTCGCCTGGAAGAGCGGTGTCAAGACCCTCTACTATGTCCGCAGCAAGTCACTGGAGGTGGAAGAATGCGAAAGCTGTGCATCGTAAGCAAGGAGTCAAGGGAGTTAAAATCATCGCTTATCATCGCCCATCACCGCTTATCATCGCCCATCACCGCTTATCATCGCCCATCACCGCTTATCATCGCTTATCACCACTTATCATCGCTCATCACCGCCTACTAAAATATTCACACAATGGACAATAAACTGAAACGTAACACATTATTCAATCCCTCAGGCGACACCGACCTGCGCCTGAGAAGAATGATCGGTGGCAACACCACCAACCTCAACGACTTCAACAACATGAAGTATTCATGGGTCAGCGACTGGTACAGACAGGCCATGAACAACTTCTGGATTCCGGAGGAAATCAACCTGTCACAGGACTTCAAAGACTATCCACGGCTCGACAAGGCAGAACATACGGCTTACGACAAGATACTGAGCTTCCTCGTTTTCCTCGATTCCCTGCAGAGCAACAACCTGCCGACTGTCAGCGAATACATCACTGCCAACGAGGTGAACCTCTGTCTGCATATCCAGGCCTTTCAGGAATGTATCCACAGCCAGAGTTACAGTTACATGCTCGATACCATCTGCAGTCCGGAGGAACGGAACGACATTCTCTACCAGTGGAAGACAGACGAACACCTGCTGAACCGCAACAAGTTCATCGGCGACTGCTACAACGAGTTCCATGAGAAGCGTGACAAGTTCAGCCTGATGAAGACGCTCATTGCCAACTTCATCCTCGAAGGCATTTACTTCTACAGCGGCTTCATGTTCTTCTACAACCTCAGCCGGAACGGAAAGATGTCCGGCTCGGCACAGGAAATCCGCTATATCAACCGGGATGAGAACACCCATCTCTGGCTTTTCCGAAGCATCATCCTCGAACTCAAGAAAGAGGAACCGGATATGTTCACACCCGATAGAATAACGGTTTATGAAGACATGATGCGTGAGGGGGTACGGCAGGAAATAGCATGGGGACAGTACGTCATCGGCAATGATGTACAGGGACTGAACGAACAGATGGTGTCCGATTACATCCGTTATCTCGGCAACCTCCGCTGGTCAGGCCTCGGTTTCGGCTTCCTCTATGACGACAACCGGAAAGAGCCGGAGAACATGAAATGGGTAGGGCAGTACTCCAATGCCAATATGGTAAAGACCGACTTCTTTGAAGCCAAGAGCACGGCATACGCCAAGAGCACGGCACTGGTGGATGACCTGTAGGGAAGTACATGGCTGGCTTCTCTGGCAGCAGCCAGTACCACCAGAACCCATATCATTCTGTGGATAACCCTGTGGATAACTCCTTCATAACCCTGTGGATATCCACACAGCTTACGGAAGCAGACAGCGCATCGTGGATATCCACAGAGTTATTCACGCCGTTTTAGGGAAGTTTTACACAACTTACACGCTAAAAAAGATATAAACTTATTATCTTTGCACCGATTGTGGAAAATGTGGATAAACGGGTATAGCAGCTGAATACCAGACAGAAAATATAAACACAACCTGTCGACAAGCCGCTACCACGGGTTGATAACCATCCTGCCAAGAAAACGGCAGAAAAGTTCTGCACAAATCCACAGCCTATCATACTAAAACATTCTTTTTCTTTTAAAAGAGAGAAATAAAGAATAATATATAAGTTGAACGGATTAAACTGAGAATATGAAAAAGCTGAAGAATTATATAGTCTGTCTTCTGGTAATGACGGCTGTCGGTGCGTCGGCACAGTGTACATTCCGCAACACGGCTTTCAGCAGCGGCGAATACCTGACGTACAACCTCTATTACAACTGGAAGTTCATCTGGGTCAAAGCGGGTACGGCATCGTGGTACACGGTCTCATCCACCTACAAGGGTATTCCGGCTTACCGTGCTTCGCTCACCACACGTGGGAACGGTCGGCTGGACGATTATTTTGTGCTGCGCGACACCCTCCTCACCTATAACTCAAAACAGATGGAACCGCTCTACTTCCGTAAGGGAGCCAGGGAAGGGAAGCGTTACACGGTGGATGAGGTGTTTTATTCCTATCCGAACGGCAGGAGCAGGCTGCGCCAGCACAGAATCAACAATGAAGGCAAGCATCAGTGGATGGAGCGCACCTACGATGACTGTTCTTTCGACATGATGAGCATCTTTCTTCGGGCACGCAGCTTCAATCCTGAAAGCTGGAAGAAAGGCGAGGTGGTGAAGTTCCCTATCGTAGATGGGAACAGCCGGCATGCCGCCCGCATCGTCTATTTAGGAAAGGAGAACATAAAGGCTGACAATGGTCACAAGTACCGCTGTCTGCGTCTTACCTATTATGAATATGAAGACGAGAAGTGGCGCGACATTGCCAGTTTTTACGTCACTGATGACAAGAACCACATCCCCGTCCGCCTTGATATGCGCCTGAAGTTCGGTTCTGCCAAGGCCTTCCTGGTAGCGATGAAAGGCATCAACAGTCCGGTCACCTCACAGGTGAGATAGGGTGAAAATACATTCTTCTTGCTTTTATCTTAGGTAAGAAAGGCTTTCTCTTGTATCCTTTTTGTGTTACGGGAGAAAGCCTTTTTGATGTCTGCACACCCTTTACAGGCTTTTGGAAATAGCCTTATGGCAGGCCGTTTGCGTAGTATTTTGTGACGGGAATGCAACCGGTTCCGCATCCTGTCGTTGTACTGATGTCCGACACTCATCGTGTCGTCGGTCAACGCCAGCCGTGTTAAGGGTCAACACCGGTCGTTTCGATGGCGCACAACCTTACTGTTTATTGCTGGGAGGGAGCAGAGTGCAGTAAAAGAATGCAGTGCAGTGCCGAAATCCGATGCGGCTTCTATATAATTAAGGTGGCATGAAGGGTTGAGCACATTATTTTCTATGAGTACCTTATTTTTTAGGAAAAACATTTGCAGGGACAGAATATTTATCCTACTTTTGCAGTGTGTTATATAAGTGGTACACTTGATTAGGATGAATTTGCAGACAGGCAGTCTTGTCGACCTCCTTACAAAGTATGCTTAAAATATTAATTTTAAATGATTCTATTATTTAGGCGAAAAGTTATAATACCGTAACTTGAGATCCATAAAACATACTATTATGAAAATTGGAAAATTGTTTTTCACCTATGTATTGCTGTTGGTTTCCATGGCCGCACAAGGTCAGACATCTGTTATTTCAGGCGAGCTGCTCGATTCTCTGACCCATGAGGGAGAGTCGTTCGCTACAATCAGAGTCTACAAAGGCAGAAGAAGCGAGAAGCCGGTAGCCATGTCGGTCACGGGACAGGACGGGAAGTTCGCCCAGAAAGTGACCGGACAGGGCAGTTACCTCATCTCTTTCAGCTCGATGGGGCGCAAGGAAATCGTACGCAAGGTACAGCTGACGGCGGCAGGCGGCACGATCAGCCTCGGACAGCTTCTTGTACAGGACGATGCCAAGCAGCTGAAAGGCGTTGAGGTGGTGGCACAGAAGCCGCTGGTGAAGATGGAGACCGACAAGATGTCGTATGATGTACAGGCCGACAACGATGCCAAGACGAACACGGTACTCGATATGCTTCGCAAAGTCCCGATGGTGACGGTCGACGGACAGGACAATATCACCGTCAACGGCCAGAGTTCCTTCAAGGTCTATGTGGACGGAAAACCCAACGTGATGTTCTCGGCCAGCCCGTCACAGATATTCAAGTCGATGCCGGCATCGGCCGTGAAGTCGATAGAAGTGGTTACGAACCCGGGAGCAAAATACGATGCGGAAGGTGTCGGCGGTGTGCTGAACATCGTCATGAACCATGCCGACGGACAGGGAAAGGTGAAGATGAACGGCTACAACGGCAATGTAAGCCTCACAGCAAGCAGCAAGGGATGGCGCACCTCAGGCTTCCTGAGCGGACAGCAGGGAAAACTTACCTACAGTGCCAACGTCATGTACAGCAAGGCCCTGATCAACGGGACTGTAACGGAAATCAACCGTACCTCCGTCGACGGGTCACGCATGGACTACTGGCAGGAAGGGCACACACGCATCCCGTTCACGATGAACAGCATCAGCCTGGGATATGAACTTGACTCGATGAGCAACATCGGTGCCTCCGTAGGGCTTACTTCTTTCTCTATGAAGAACGACGGGCACCCTTTGACACGTTTCTCAGGCGGTCCATACGGAGCTGCGGGGTTCTCCTACGGCAATGAGATGACGATGGAGAACACCAACACGAGCTTCAACGGAAGCGTGGACTACCAGCGTTTCTTCAACAAAGAGCGTACAAGCAGCCTGATGCTGAGCTATCTTTTCACAACCTCTCCGGCGGAGAATGACAACCGCCGTGTCTACGACCCGATACCGGGCAATGTGGCCATTCCGTTGCACGACCTCTACTCCGAGGCGAAGACACGGGGTACGGAGCATACGGTACAGGCGGACTTCACCACGCCGCTGGGCAAGGGACAGACGCTGAATGCCGGCCTGAAGTTCATTTCCCGTCGTAACTCGTCCGATTCAAAGTACTATGACATCACGGGTGGAAACGAGGTCTACAATGCAGCCAACAGCGTCAATTACAAGAACACCCAGAACATTCTTGCCGAGTATGCCGAATACAGTGCGACGCTGGGCAAGTTCGGAGCAAAGGGCGGCCTGCGCTATGAACATACATGGGAGAACGTGGAGTTCATCGTCGGTCCGGGCAGCGACTTCAAGAAGAACTACGGTAATCTGGTGCCGTCGGCCAGTCTTACTTATAATATCTCGGCAGGATTCAACATCGGTGTGAACTACGGAATGCGCATCACCCGCCCCGGAATCAGCTATCTCAACCCGTATGTCGACCGTTCCAACCCGACGGTGCTGAGCTATGGCAACCCGGATCTGGCCGTTGAGAAAAGCCATAATATAAGTTTTGTCTTCAACTACTTCACACCGAAGTTCATGGTCAACATGACGTTGGGAGAATCGTTTGCCAACAACCAGATCGAGCAGTATTCCTTCATGGACGGGACGGTTCTGAACACTACCTACGGCAATATCGTACGCAGCCGCTGGACGAATTTCACTACTTTCATGAACTACGCCCTCACGCCGAAGACCCGTATCATGTTCAACGGAGGAGTCGATTACGGTGACATCCGTTCCAACCAGCTGGGCGAACACAGCCATGGATGGCAGGCCACGGGATTCCTGGGACTGCAGCAGACCTTGCCGTGGAAACTGAAATGGAGTATGTTCGTGGGTGGACTGACGAAGAAATATTCCCTGCAGGGGTATAACGGCGGCTTCAATATGTTCAACACGTCGCTTTCGAAGAGTCTTGTCAAGGACAAGCTCGACATCAGTCTGATGTATTTCGTACCGCTGACAGGCAAGATCAAGATCAGCCAGTACAGCCGTGGAGCCGGCTTCGAGAACCGTATGAACATCCGGATTCCAGCCCAGCAGGTTGCATTGACCGTCACCTGGAACTTCGGAAACACCAAGAAGCAGTTCCAGACACACAAGAGCAACATTTCTAACGACTTCCAGGAAAAGAAGAACGACCAGCAGATGAACGGCATGGGAATGGGTGCCGGCGGCGGTATGTAAAATCATGGAAGAATATATGTAACTATCTTGTAGAAAGCATATTGGCAATCACACAAGCAGGTGTCACACAATTTTGTGTGACACCTGCTTGTGTGATTGCCGTTTTATTACTATATTTGCATTCGTAAAACAAACTGAAAATGTAATGTCATGTGCAGGAAATTTGTTTATGGTGTGGCGGTCTCCGACTACAACTTCATTGGAAGGTCGCAGGAAACGAAACGGCTCCTGAATGATTTCAGGGGCGGCATCAACGTCATACTGATGTCCCCGCGACGGTTGGGAAAGACTTCCCTGGTGAAACACGTGTGTGGCAGGATCGACCCGAACGACAGCATCCTTACGGTTTATCTGGACATCTTCGGCTGTAAAAGTGAGTACGACTTTTACAACAGGCTGGCATCGGAATTGTTGAAGCAGACCGCTTCGCAGCGGAGCATGTGGCTCGAAGAGGCCCGGGACTTCCTGTACAGACTTACACCGCGGATTTCCTTCAGCCCTGAACCGAACAGCGATTTTGCCATTTCTTTAGGGATAACGCCGAAGACGCATACGCCTGAAGAGGTGCTCGGAATGGTCGAGAAGATTGCCGTGAGGAAAGGAAAACGTATCATCGTCTGCATAGATGAATTCCAGCAGATAGGCGAAATGGCCGACAGCAAACAGGTACAGGCACGGCTGAGGAGTGTCTGGCAGCACCAGCAGCACGTGTCCTACTGTCTTTTCGGTAGTAAGCATCACTTGATGGGCAGCATCTTCCTGCACCACAGTATGCCTTTCTATCAGTTCGGCGACCTGATAGCATTGGACAAGATTCCGACGGCCGAATGGTTGGAATATATTGTCAGCCACTTTGCAGACGGAAAAAGGACCATCAGCACAGCTCTGGCAGAGGAAATCTGCAGGTTCACGGACAGTTATTCGGCTTATGTACAGCAGTTGTCCTGGCTTGTTTACACACAGAAAGAGGAAGGGGAGCGTGTGGACGAGGCGGACATAAAACAGGCTTCGGAGGATCTTCTTGCTACGAATGAAGTGCTTTTCATGCAGATGGTGGAGCCGCTCTCAGGATATCAGCTTAACTTCCTGCGTGCGATCTGCGCCGGCGTCACAAAGAATTTTACACTGTCGGAAGTCCGGGAGAAGTACCATTTAGGCAGCTATTCCAATGTGAACCGGCTGAAGACAGCCCTTCTGGAACGTGACCTGATAGAAAAGGAAGGAGAAGAACTGAAAATAACCGACCCTGTTTTCCACAAGTGGTTCCAAAGAAGAATGATGGTATAATTCTGAGTTTCCTATTCATCTAAGTGTACATGACGATGATATCGCCTCAAGCTTCATATTCAGCATGTTCAAGACGATTATATAACTTCAAACTTCATATTCATTAAGTAGGGAATTTCAGTTAATTCCCTACTTACACTTACAACATGTTGTGATTTGCTTGAAAATTCCTACCTTTGTGGTAGCAACAACAACTCAGAAGCGTATATCGCACTACTCTATGCAGTTGTGATTTGCTTGAAAATTCCTACCTTTGTGGTAGCAACAACAACCCGTCCCCCTGCAGTATGCCGTCATCGCCGGTTGTGATTTGCTTGAAAATTCCTACCTTTGTGGTAGCAACAACAACTAACCCATTGATGATGTCTTGTGCGTTCTTGTTGTGATTTGCTTGAAAATTCCTACCTTTGTGGTAGCAACAACAACTGTGCCGTTTCTCTATGATACCACGGATGCGTTGTGATTTGCTTGAAAATTCCTACCTTTGTGGTAGCAACAACAACACTGACGCTGACACGTCTTTACAGTCTGATGTTGTGATTTGCTTGAAAATTCCTACCTTTGTGGTAGCAACAACAACAGATCCGAGGCAAAGCATCCTTAAGACGTGGTTGTGATTTGCTTGAAAATTCCTACCTTTGTGGTAGCAACAACAACTAGCGTCTGCCGGTTTTACGGTGTTTCGTCGTTGTGATTTGCTTGAAAATTCCTACCTTTGTGGTAGCAACAACAACTACATTTGATGTCTCCAAAGGTAGGAGACGGTTGTGATTTGCTTGAAAATTCCTACCTTTGTGGTAGCAACAACAACTTATCCAAATGCGCGCTAACGAAATCGTCTGTTGTGATTTGCTTGAAAATTCCTACCTTTGTGGTAGCAACAACAACGCAGCATGTCCATCATCAAAATTACACAATGTTGTGATTTGCTTGAAAATTCCTACCTTTGTGGTAGCAACAACAACGTCTCACCACGCAACTCGTTGGAAGCATTCGTTGTGATTTGCTTGAAAATTCCTACCTTTGTGGTAGCAACAACAACGATAGAAGGAAAAAAGATTTTCTTCGATCTGTTGTGATTTGCTTGAAAATTCCTACCTTTGTGGTAGCAACAACAACAAACCTGATCAAGTTTATAACCCAAACTATGTTGTGATTTGCTTGAAAATTCCTACCTTTGTGGTAGCAACAACAACCTGCGCACTGACGAAATCATCAGGGTAGGTAGTTGTGATTTGCTTGAAAATTCCTACCTTTGTGGTAGCAACAACAACCAAGAACGAAGAAGAATATTTCCAGTTGAAAGTTGTGATTTGCTTGAAAATTCCTACCTTTGTGGTAGCAACAACAACCCAGTCATCGCCTTGACAGAAGTACGAGTCTGTTGTGATTTGCTTGAAAATTCCTACCTTTGTGGTAGCAACAACAACCCGTAAAAAAGCAATACGCAAGCTCATCTTTGTTGTGATTTGCTTGAAAATTCCTACCTTTGTGGTAGCAACAACAACGCCTATTCAATACCCATCTGCCGTAAGAGGTTGTGATTTGCTTGAAAATTCCTACCTTTGTGGTAGCAACAACAACCGCTATTAGCGAGGGTATAAGCGGCTATCAGTTGTGATTTGCTTGAAAATTCCTACCTTTGTGGTAGCAACAACAACCACCATTGCAGCACGTGCAACAGTCATTTCGTTGTGATTTGCTTGAAAATTCCTACCTTTGTGGTAGCAACAACAACCGCCCGATTATGTATGGCCTTTCTCATACAGTTGTGATTTGCTTGAAAATTCCTACCTTTGTGGTAGCAACAACAACCCGGCTCTGCTTCGCCCTCGTCACCAAATAGTTGTGATTTGCTTGAAAATTCCTACCTTTGTGGTAGCAACAACAACATTGCTCTGCTGCTGCCTTATCCTCAACTAGTTGTGATTTGCTTGAAAATTCCTACCTTTGTGGTAGCAACAACAACACAAACTTTGGCTTTTTCGCCACGTTTGCGTTGTGATTTGCTTGAAAATTCCTACCTTTGTGGTAGCAACAACAACTCTTTGTCAATGACGGCAGTTCCTACACGGTTGTGATTTGCTTGAAAATTCCTACCTTTGTGGTAGCAACAACAACGCCGTCCTTTGAATACCACTCTGCAAAGTAGTTGTGATTTGCTTGAAAATTCCTACCTTTGTGGTAGCAACAACAACAACTTATGCCGGGTTTCAGAGGGAGAAACCGTTGTGATTTGCTTGAAAATTCCTACCTTTGTGGTAGCAACAACAACTGACACGTCTTGCTCCCAATTAGAACCTGAGTTGTGATTTACTTGAAAATTCCTACCTTTGTGGTAGCAACAACAACCTTAATATGTAGTTATGAGTAACAAGTTAAGTTGTGATTTGCTTGAAAATTCCTACCTTTGTGGTAGCAACAACAACGGTGATGATACGCGGCGTTCCGTTCCTGTTGTTGTGATTTGCTTGAAAATTCCTACCTTTGTGGTAGCAACAACAACAATATGTGTTTTTGTAGGATTGTAGGACGAGTTGTGATTTGCTTGAAAATTCCTACCTTTGTGGTAGCAACAACAACAGAACGATCCGTCGTTGACGTAGAACGATGGTTGTGATTTGCTTGAAAATTCCTACCTTTGTGGTAGCAACAACAACGGCCAGGCATCGGCATAACCGGGCTTGCGGTTGTGATTTGCTTGAAAATTCCTACCTTTGTGGTAGCAACAACAACAGTCTATTACTATGGTTTTGTCGCAGTTCGTTGTGATTTGCTTGAAAATTCCTACCTTTGTGGTAGCAACAACAACTTAAGCGCAATATCCTTATGGAGATGTTGAGTTGTGATTTGCTTGAAAATTCCTACCTTTGTGGTAGCAACAACAACATGGGAGCGCGTGAAAGGCTGTCCTCTTAAGTTGTGATTTGCTTGAAAATTCCTACCTTTGTGGTAGCAACAACAACACCTTGCTTTGCAAAGGTAATCATTTTTGCGTTGTGATTTGCTTGAAAATTCCTACCTTTGTGGTAGCAACAACAACTCATTGAAGATAAATGGTTGATTATCAGATGGATGGGTTGTCGTTTGGAAAATAAAAAATACCACAAGGCAAAAGTCCTACACTTTAAAGTGTGGGACTTTTTGCTTGCTATGACATAAGGAATAAGAAAAATATGATACTTCTTGTCTGTTTTACCATTACTTATACGAAACTCTTATTGAAGGTGCATTTTAAACTATTGTTGTTCGGAAAATAATGCTTGAAATTCCTATAGCCTTTGTTTACCAGAAATACAGGCACATTTATCCAGTTTTTTTTGTTTCAAGTAGTAACCGTTACAGGAAACTATAATCTGAATGACTTTTATCCAAACATTCAGAGAAAGATACTCCAACTGATACTTTTATCCTTAATTCCGTAACTAAACACGTAATTTATTATTAATATGTATTATAAATATCTGAGGAACAATAAGTTCCTAAAAGTTTTGCTATCTGTATGATTTTCAATGACTTTATGGTGCAGAACAAATAGTACGATTGTTGACACTAGGGGAAGATCTGTGTTTGTCTTCCAAAACGTCACGCACTTATTTCCCAACCAACTGTAAATCAATGTTGCATATAACTTGATACGTGATACAGATCCTTTGACATCCCATAAATATCAAAGAGCTTCATCTACGCATTTAACGGAAGAGCCCACTTTTCACAGGTCTAAAAGAGGGTTCATCCGACATTTGGAGTGATAACCTATGAATGATACTCAAAGTTTGAGACAAAAATCTCTTCATAACCTTCTCATTAATAATGGATTTAGACTAAATGAAGTGAATTTATAAGTTATAGTAACTCCTGCACTACTAATTAGCACATTATGATTATAATTCTCCGTATATAAAGGGTTTAACATATATGAGCAATGGTGTAAGTAGTTGATTATTAATAACTAATTATTATCACTCCAAATTCCGGAAGACCCTAAAAGAGTTCCAATTGCTGTCCGGGAGCATTGGGAGGCTTCGGCTTTTCCCCGTAGAAAAGCTGTATATTGGCGAATTGTTTATCCGTAATACACAGTATGCCAACTTTCCCGATCTTAGGGAGCATTGCCCGAACCCGTCTCATGTGGACTTCGGCATTCTCCATACTCGCACAATGGCGTACGTAAATAGAGAACTGGAACATAGTGAATCCATCTTTCATCAAGGACTTACGGAAGTCAGCATAGGCTTTCTTCTCCTTCTTGGTTTCCGTAGGCAGGTCGAAGAACACGAGAATCCACATAATCCGATATTCACTGAAACGATCAAGCCGCATCATGATAACCTACATTTCCGGATAGCTGACACGTCGGATTTCTCCCGAGAAACATTTGACAAGAGAGGCCGTCGTCTGCTGTGCGGCAATCATCAACGGACTTCGTTTTCCATTGACGACGACATCCAGCATGGGGATGCTCAAAAGCTGCATCTTCAGTTCTTTCGTCAGAACCGATATATCCTCATTACGACGGATGATGTCGATGACCAGCTGGTCGACATACGGGCGGTATGGTTCCATCACATCATCGGCCAGACAATAAGCATTATAACGGTTATGATGATGAATACCCAGTGTGGGCAACAGTCCGCTTCCCACCAATGACCGGGCTATGACAGCCCTCAGGATGGCATAACCGTAATTGAGCAGATGGTTGGGTGGTGCCCCGTCCCTGTCACGGACGAAGCCGGGATGACCTGCAAAAAGGTTCTTCCAATAATATGCGGCGGCTCTCCCTTCGAGATTGTCGGCGTCGCCGCTGCGTACGTCATTCGCCCACGCACGCATACAGCCGGTGTTCTTGTCCGTGTTTGCATGCAATACACGCTCCTGGTTGAGAATCTTCTGCTTTACCGTCTGCTGCCAGAGCTGTTTGCGCAAAGGAAGAGAGGCGTCCAGCTGTAAGCGGAACCGCTCGTTCTGTGTCGTGTTCCCGCACAAAGGGAGGAGCAGCCCGACCGGCATCCCCTTCTGGTCGCAGGTGATGACGGCACAGTTGTTTTCCAGCAGTGCTTCCAGGACTCCTGACGTAACCGTGATGCGCCGGTTGTCGAGCATCACCACCCCAATATCTTCTATCGGGATGGTGCGCTCGGCTTCTTTTTTCATCCTCTGCGGCAGCGTCTCATTGTTCTCCACTTCAGGCAGCCGGATTACCAGCTGCGCATTGGCCAGGCTCAGATAGGCAGGGCTGCTGAAACAAAGGGTCTTCTTTATCATGGTTCTGTGCGGTCTTTACTTTATGATTCTAAGAATGTTCCCCAACCGGTCTACCTCCAGTTTCCAGCAGACGGCCTTGACCATTTCCCTTGTCAGTGCCCTCTGATTTTTGGATTGCTGACTTCCTACGCCATATTCGTTCTGAATGATGCTGCCATTACACAATGCCTCGGCCAGTTTCTTGTCCACATTGTAAATAAGTCCGGCTGTCCTGTGAGGGATGAAGTTTGCTGTCGTACCGCTGGAATCAACAAACTTGTAGATCCGTTCTCTGTCTATTTCATTCTCCTCGTCTCCCGCCGGTACATACACAAGATCATTCGGTGAGAGATAAAACTTCAGACGGTCTCCTTTCTCTCTCGTTTCGGGAACCGGTGGAAGTCCCTGTTTCAGACATTCTACCGCCTCATTTAAAGGAATCGTATCGTAGCTCCGGTTGCCTTCCCCATCTTCATAGACTGCAAAGTAGAGGTTGGTCCCGGCTTCTGCAACCACAAACTGCCCGGCTTTGCAGCCTGTCTGTCCTACGGGGTATTTCTTTCCGAGCTTCGTAGAGACTCTCACCTTCAATATCGGCTTGTGCTGCTTCCCGTTGTTATAAGCCGTTATATGCTGGTTCATGTCGGCTATTCCCTCCGGTGTGAAGGCTATCTTAGGATCTCCTCCCTTTGCTTCCAGGTAGTTTGAGAGAATCCTTTGGATTCCCGTGTCGGTGACAGCTTCGATGCGTTTGGCATCAAACGAGGTGTCAAGCGGCTTCCTTGTTGCTACCATTTCTTCCTTTCCGTCGCTGAACCGCCAGACATCCACCTTGTCGATATGCTGTTTGTTCCATCGGTTGCCGACGCTCCTGAAATGAGCCAGCACCTGTTCCTTGTTGTAATGCTTTTCCACCAATCCGTTAATATCGTCGCGCAGATCCCTGTTGCAGATGGAAGGAATATCCTCCAAAGCCGCCTTCAGGCTGACCCGTTCCTTCCTTCTTAAATTGACCTTTCCATAATAGGTCGCTTCGTGCATCGGCTTTCGGACTGCCCACATCTCCCCTCCTTTCTGTTCTGCCTTTGTCTTCCTGCCGTCGGCATCGTACCGCTCATAGTAGTTCGTGGCTTTATTGATGATGCGGACATAGTTCTTGAAGCTGACGACTATGTCTTCCAGCGCTGCACGGGCATCCTGTGTGAAGCTTTCCCATGGCTTCCGGATGATGCGGTTTTTGTCGCACAGTTTCCGGCGCAGGTCTTCCCGCTTCTCCGGACTTTCGGCAGACTCGTTGTTAAGATAACCGATGATGTTTCGGGAGGCACACGCAATCACCAGTGCGTCCATTGCATGGTGTCGGTGGTCTATCCGCTTCTTGCTGAACCCGCGCTGCAGTTCCAGGGGGACGGAAGTCTGGAACACCCGTCTGTCTTTGTCCTGCCAATGCCCGAAGGCTTCTGTCTCCGTCAGTTCGTTGAGCCGTTTGAAACGGGTATATACAAGGCTGTTCCAGACATCATTCAGTCCCCAGTCCTGTTTCAGCCTGTCGGTAATCCTGCCGGTACAGGATATGACGAACTTTGATGTCTCCTCTCTCTCCTCTGCCGTCCGTACGATGTTGGAAAGCAGACCTTTCACCACCTTGCTGATGTACCGGCTGTCGTTCATCTGCCGGTTGGCGAACTCCATCGGTATATCCTCCCGCAGGAGGTTCTCTCTCTTGCGCCGGTTATTGGCGTAATGTCCCGTTATGAATGTCTTGTATTCCTGCTCGTTCAGCACGCGTACATTGCCCAGCATCGTACAGGCGACAATCTCTCCGCCGTGTTCCTTGATGAACTCATATCCTAATCTGTTGCTTTTCAATGCGTTTACCTCCGATTCGCAGATTACCTTGTTGCTGAAAGAATCGTCAAAGTAACGGCTCTGCGGGATAATATGTTCTATCTGATAAGCCGGAGTAAAGAGCTTTGACAGGGATATGGGCTTACCGGTATAGGGCGAACAGTACTTCTGATCCAGCCACAGCCTGTACTTCAGCAGTTCCTTCGCCGAGGGCTGTGCCGTCTTTGATATTCTGGCGATCTCTGCATATTCGCTGTCCTCCTTCGTCAGTTCCTGCAGAGCTCCCTCCTCGTAGATGCGCAGTATCTCCTGCTGCATCGGCGAATACGGGCGTACCTCCCTGATGTCGGCTTCATCCTTCAGTTCCATCAACAGACGCCTGATGCGCAGATTGGTGTTCTCGTTCCGCAGTACTTTTTCCGTCATGTTCCTCCGCTGCTCCGCCGTGCTCTTCATGTTCCGTCCTAACTCCACGTGGATTTCGTCTATCTGTCCGGCTTCCTTCCAGATGTCGTGGACGGTGCGGAGCGTTTCGAGGACGCACTGCTCCACGATCGGATTGCGGAGCGAATGCTGCCTGAATTTCCTGATGTAAGCCATCAGGTCCTCCGGCTTCTTCCACCGCTGTATGTCTGTCGTTTCGGAATGTCTGCCGTACACCACGTAGCAGGCCAGCCACTCGGGCAGTCCCTGGAAGTCGGTAACAGACCTGAAGGGACATGCCGTATGCCCCATTCTGACTTTGATTTCCTCTTCGATGTCTCCTTCTATGATGCGGCTGATTCTCTCTTTCGTAGCCGTGCATATCTGGTCTTCCCGCCACAGGCTGCCCGTGCGCATGACGGCCAGCAGCTTCTTCACCGCTTTCTCCGAGTAGGCTCCGTATTCTTTCCTGAAAGGCTTTATTTTCAGGAATTCACTGACGAATTTGTCGTCATCCTTCAGTCTGCGCAAGGCTCCCTCGGCCTCATCTTTGGCTTCCACCGAGTAGAGCAGGTGCCAGAGTCGATACTGCCGGCCGCTGTCGTCAAGCCAGCCGTGCTCCATGCCGGCTCTGTCGAGTGCGGCCAGCAGCTCATGCCTCGTCTCGTTGCAGGGGTATTTCTTTTCTTTGTCTTCAATGTAATTCCACCGGATAGCGAACTCCTTCTCATTGCCGCATTTCACTTTCTTCAGTTTGAAATAGTCCTTCAGCAATGTATCCTGGTTGATCTCTTTCCGGTTGTTCAGATAAACGAACAGCCTGACATAGGCTTCTTTTGTCGGCAGATATTCGGCAGTTACCTCTCTGTCGTCCGTCCTGTCATACAGCCGGAGGTTGAGGACAAACTGCCACAGCCGGAATTCCTGGTAGTAAGGATTCGACTTTGCGATACATTTGATGCCCTTCCGTTCTTTCTTTCCGCTCTTTTTGTCCTCGTATTCGTAATATTCATAGGGACAGTCGGCTATCAGCGATTTCTTGCTTTTCAGCGGCCGCTGATAGAAGATGAGATCCGTCAGGAGCAGATAGATCATGTCTTTCCGGAGCAGACTGTCGCGGTGCGTCCCGTTGTTCCTGTACAGCTCTTCCGCACACCGTTCCAGCATTTCCCTGCTCTGCAGCTCCTTGTGGTGTCTGCATTGTTCGTGCAGGATGGCCTCCAGCTCGTTTTTGTAATATTTTCGTTCGATCGTCCGTATGAAGTTCCCGCGTACCTTGTCTGCCGGCTCTTCCAGCAGATGGTCGTAGATGAAGGCTCCGACCGTCTTCCCCGATTTTTCCAGCCGTCTTTCCGTCAGCTTCTTCCGGAGTCCCCAGTCGTCCTCTCCGGGAGCACGGAACGACCGCTTTACCTGTCCGTCCTTGTCTTTCTTGGGTGTCACCCCGTCCTTTTCGTATTCAGTAGTGACGATCAGCTGTTTTGTCTTTCCGATCCATTCTTTCAGGTCTGTCTTGCTTTGACGATGAAACGACCAGCCGTTCTCCAGTTTCACACGGTACCATCTGCCGTCATTTCTTCCATTTTCCCCGACCTCTACATCAACGACTTTCAGTTCATGATATTCCTCCCGCTTCGTCGGATTCCCCTCTTCATCCTCTCCCCGCAGCTGGAAATAGCCCCGTTTCTGGTTGAAGCTGAGCAATATCCACGCCAGCTCCTCTTTCCGAACGGCCTGCGTAAGTGCCTTCTTCCGGAGATAATAGAGTGTCCAGTCTGCCGGAATCTTCCGGCCGTCGGCAACCAGTCCGGGCTGGCGACGGGCAAAATCGGCCAGCATCTCCTGAAAGGATTCGATGAAAAGGAAGCGTGTCGAGCCGTCCTCCTGCCGTTCCCATGCCAGTTTCGGTTCTCCGTGGTGAAGGAACTTGCCGTATGTTTCAGGCTCTTTTCTGTCCCACCCGATGGCTGCATCGTAGTGGGCCGGCAGGAATCCCATAGTATGCAGCACTCTGTGCAGCCGTTCCCGACGCTGCAGAGTGCGTTCCCTTATTCTGCGCATACTGCGGAAACCTGTGCGTACAGCCGTCTGTGAAACGGTCACTCCCTTGTCAAAGTTTCCCAGGATGTCCTGGCTCATGGGAATGATACGGCTTCCCAGTTTGATGTCGTGCAGGTAGTTTCCCTGGTCGTCCACGCAGACCTTGGCCCATCCGATACTGTTGGATCCCAGATCCAATCCGAGGATTGTCTTCATATTCTGTCCGTTTTATTTGGTTCTTAGTTATTAAATTACTATATTTGCATCAGAATTTCAAGCAAGTCACAATAAGGATTATTCCGTTGTGAAAACAAACTGGGCGGGGCAACTCGCCCTCTTTGTTTTTATGCGCATCAAAGTTAGCAATTAACTTCCACATTCCCAACCGTCTGCCTGTTTATTTTGCATCCTGTCCCTTCTTTCTGCACCCGCGGCAGCAAGGAAGTCTGCCCCAGTGGGGGAGATCCGCCACTGATTGCAGAAAGGAATCAATCCTTTCCGCTGCTTCCTGATGCAGGTCAGGGACGGTTTTTGTTAAGATAATTTACTCATGGATGCGATGCCGGAACCGGTATCGTCCTATTTCCCATGGATTTAAGCGATGTACGTGAAGACGACTGATATAAACCGGGTCGGGGGGATTGCAAGCACCTTATTATCAGATACATAGCAGATCCATTGGAAAAGATGCCCGATTCCCTTGCAAAAGGGCGTTACTTGGACTTCAAGAAAGCACCACTTGACGTGCAACCGGACATCGGTTGGAATGCAGGTGACGGCTGATTGGAATCCGGGCAGTCGGTCCTCCCTGTTTACAGGGGCGGAAAGTCGCAGAAAAAGGGGAAGACACTGGTTCTATCTGTAAAACTAATTCAAAACCGGCGGAGGGTGTGTCACAAGTTGATGTGACAGCTGGGCAGAGGAATGTTTTCAGGTGTGTATAAAGCAAATCCCCCCGCAGGTTGAAAGCCGCCTGCGGGGGGATTTAAAAAGCCTCTCATGACTTTAAAAGTCTATTATAGGGAGAACGGACGATCAATCGTTGTTCTCGCTGTCGCTGAACTCGCGGCGCGGACGGCGGTCGTCATGGCGGCGTTCACCGTCACGGCGTGGGCGACGGTCTCCGCGCGGCCGGCGCTGCGGCTCGACATAGCCTTCCGGCTTCTCGAGCAGTACACGGCGTGAGAGCTTGTACTTGCCGGTCTTCGGGTCGATGTCGAGGAGTTTGACCTTGATCTTGTCGCCCTCCTTGATGCCTGCGTCCTCTACTGTCTCGAGACGCTTCCAGTCGATCTCGGAGATATGGAGCAGACCGTCCTTGCCCGGCAGGATCTCCACGAAGCAGCCGTAAGGCATGATGGAGCGTACCGTTCCCTCGTAGATTTCACCGATTTCCGGTACGGCGACAATCGCCTTGATCTTGCCGAGAGCGGCATCAATCGACTCCTTGTTGGGAGCGGAAACCTGCACCTTGCCGACACCGTCGGTCTCGTCGATGGTGATGACGGCGCCTGTATCTTCCTGCATCTGCTGGATGATCTTGCCGCCGGGGCCGATGACGGCACCGATGAACTCCTTGGGGATTTCCAGCTGCACGATGCGTGGAACCTGCGGCTTCATCTCTGCACGCGGCTCTGCGATCGTGTCGGTCAGGAGGTTGAGGATGTGCTCGCGGCCGGCCTTTGCCTGCATGAGCGCCTTCTCAAGAATCTCGAACGACAGACCGTCGCACTTGATGTCCATCTGTGTGGCGGTCAGGCCGTCACGGGTACCGGTCGTCTTGAAGTCCATGTCGCCCAGGTGGTCTTCATCGCCGAGGATGTCGCTCAGTACGGCGTACTTGTCCTCGCCCGGGTTCTTGATCAGACCCATTGCGATGCCTGATACCGGCTTCTTCATCGGGACACCTGCATCCATCAGCGCCAGCGTGCCGGCGCATACGGTCGCCATGGAAGAGGAGCCGTTGGACTCCAGGATCTGGCTTACCAGACGGACGGTGTAAGGGAAGTCGGCAGGAATCTGGCCCTTCAGCGCACGCCATGCCAGATGGCCGTGGCCGATCTCACGGCGGCCTACGCCGCGCTGTGCCTTGGCCTCACCGGTGCAGAACGGCGGAAAGTTATAGTGGAGGAGGAAACGCTGGTAGCTCTTCTCCAGTACGTTGTCGATCATCTTCTCGTCCATCTTCGTGCCGAGGGTGCAGGTAGAGAGCGACATGGTTTCGCCCCGCTGGAAGAGCGCACTTCCGTGGGGCATCGGCAGCGTGTCTACCTCGCACCAGATAGGACGTATCTCGTCTGTTGCACGGCCGTCCATGCGCTTGCCGGTGTCGAGGACACTGCGGCGCATGGAGTCGCGCTGCACGTCTGCAAAGTAACGGTCGATTTCTGCGTGTTTTTCTTCGAGGTCGTCTTCTGAAAGGTCTGTGTGGGCCGCATCGTATGCCTCGGTGAAGTCTGCCTTGATCTTCTCGTAGGTCTCCTCGCGGTGCTTCTTGTCGTTGTCGCCGCTCTGTGCCTCGGCATAGCAGGCGTCGTAGGTCTCTTTGCGTACCTGTTCGCGCAGCTCTTCGTCGTTGATCTCATCGTCGTACTCGCGCTTCACGTCCGTACCGCAGGCCTTCGAAAGTTCTTCCTGCATCTCGCACATAGGCTTGATGGCCTCGTGCGCTGCCTTCAGAGCGCCGATGAGGTCCTGCTCGGAAACCTCGTCCATCTCGCCCTCGACCATCATGATGTTGTCCTTGGTGGCACCGACCATGAGGTCCATGTCTGCCTCCTTCATCTGCTCGAAGGTAGGATCGATGACGTATTCGCCGTTGATACGGGCTACGCGGACTTCTGAGGTGGGGTGTTCGATGGGGATGTCTGATGCAGCCAGTGCTGCGGATGCTGCAAACCCTGCAAGGGCGTCAGGCTGGTCAACGCTGTCGGCCGACAGCAGCATGACCTGTACATAGACCTCGCAGTGGTAATCTGATGGGAAAAGTGGACGGAGAACACGGTCCACAAGGCGTGATGTAAGGATTTCATCGTCATTGGCTTTGCCTTCGCGTTTGGTGAAACCGCCTGGGTAACGACCTGCGGCAGAATACTGCTCGCGATAATCAACTTGCAAAGGCATGAAGTCTGTGCCCGGAACTGCCTCTTTAGCTGCACAAACAGTGGCAAGAAGTACGGTGTTACCCATGCGGAGTACCGCTGCGCCATCAGCCTGCTTTGCAACCTTTCCGGTTTCAATTGAGATGGTTCTTCCATCTGGCAATTGAACTGTTTTCGTAATTACGTTCATCTAAAATTTTAAAATACTTATTGTTTTGACCAACATCTTAGGGAACCAAAAGGGGGTAACCTCTGGCGAAGCTCCGCTGCCATGACGCTTACCTTCTCACGCGTTCCACAAAATTTAATCCGTGCAAATTTACCTATTATATATGTAACACACAAATAAATACGGAGATATTTTGGCTCTTCCGTCGAATCTGGGAGATTGCGGAAACGCTCCTGTCGCCATGTGCGTTCCATGAAAGCTGTCCTCTCGGTGTGGCTGTCCGGGAGGCTGGAGACCGGCGAGAATGCGCTGGCTCTGCCGTATATTCTCCTTCACTTCCTTCTGGCGGCCTGCAGAAATCCGTCTGAAGCCGTTGCCGTGCGCTGTCCCTCTACTTGCCGGCTGCCAGCTGCACGGCCTTGTTGACGATATCGCTCTGCTCGTTCCATACCCGGAAGTACTCGTTCATGTCCCAGAGGTCACGAGCCACGAGTGCCTTCAGCTGGTGGCTGAGGTAAGGAAGCGTCGTCTTGAGCTCGGCGGCATCCTTCGGTTCTATCTTCTCTTTCTTTCCCTCTGACACGATTGCATCGAGCAGCGACTGCGGTATGCCATACGTCTTGTTGAATGCGTCGAACGACCTGTACTGGGTCTTCAGTGCCTGCCGGTTTGCATCCACATATTTCAGATAGGCGTTGATGATGATGTTCTTGGCGGCCAGGAGGCGGTGGAAACGGGTGAAACGGGTCGTATCGAGCGGGACGAAACAGTCGGGCATGATGCCGCCGCCGCCGTACACGACACGATGCCGCCGGAGGGTGTAATACTTCAGTGAATCGGAGAAATGGATGCTGTCCGGGTGGATCAGTTCGCCGTGTCTGAGCCGGTTCTCGAGATCCATCTCGTAGTCTTTCAGGTCGCCTTTCTTGTACGGCTTCTGGATGCAGCGGCCGCTGGGCGTGTAGTAATGGGCGATGGTCAGCCGGATCATGCTGCCGTCGGGGAGGTCGAGCGGCCGCTGTACAAGCCCTTTCCCGAAAGTCCTTCGACCGACGATCGTCCCCCGGTCATTGTCCTGGATGGCTCCGGTGACAATCTCTGCGGCCGATGCCGACAGTTCGTTGACCAGCACATAGACCTTGATATCCTGCAGGCGGCCGTTGCCCATTGCCCGGAAGTCCTGCCGGCGAGACCGGCGTCCCTCGGTATAGACGATCATGTCATTGTTCCGCAGGAACTCATTGGCGATCTGCACGGCAGACTGGAGATAGCCGCCGCCGTTGTCCTGGAGGTCGAGGAGCAGCGTCTTCATGCCTTTTTTCTTCAGTGAGTCTACTGCCGACATGAACTCTCCGTGCGTCTTCATGCCGAAACTTTCCAGGCGGACATAGCCCATGCCCGGCCGGATCATATAGGCGGCATTGAGGGTATGTACGGGAATCCTGGCGCGTGTGACGACAAAAGTCAGCGTGCCTTTCACGCCCCGGCGGACGATGCCCAGCTTCACCTTCGTCCCTTTCCTGCCACGCAGCCGCTTCATGATGTCGATGCGTTCCATCTTGACGCCGGCTATGGAAGAGTCGTTGACGTTCACGATCCGGTCGCCGGCAAGGATTCCCACCTTCTCGGAAGGGCCGTTGACGACAGGCTGGATCACGACGAGCGTATCGTTGATCATATTGAACTGTACGCCGATTCCCTCGAAGTCGCCCTGCAGCGGTTCGTTCATCGCCTTGGTTTCCTTGGCGTCGGTATAGGTGGAATGCGGGTCGAGCTTCTCGAGCATGCCCCTGATGGCATCCTCCGCCAGCTTCTGTTCGTCCACGGAGTCCACGTAGAAGTTCGTTATCGCCATCTCCGCCAGCTGGAGCTTCCGCAATGGAGAAGCGTTTCCAATGTTACCTCTAATCTGTGCCTTACCAATAACAGGCAACAGAGACATCATTAATAATATAATAATAGCTTTTTTCATCATTTGAACTTTATAAAATCATGTTCTTTCATCTTATATCCATTATTCTTCCAAATGCGGTTTCACACAGAGACATGGAGAGCACAGAGGGAGAAAAAGACAGATTCTTGTAGAAAACGGTCAAGAGTCTAAAGAGGTGCTAAAGCACCAAGCGAGTTTAAGGAGTAATCACTAAAAACCATTCAGGACTCTGTGAATACCATCCTTAAGCATATTGACATCAAAGTTTATCAAATATCCATATCTAAGTTCCCGCAGCTTCAGATAAGTCAGCAATTGCTTAAAATGTACTGGCAGCAACTCTACCACCGACTTAATTTCAATGGTGACTTTTTCGTCAATCAACAAATCCAAACGATAGCTTTCACCAAGTTCTATTCCTTTATATATATAGCACTGCAACAGGCACCTGCCTTCCTACTTTAAATCCATTCTGTGTCAGTCCATATGTCAACGCCTTCTCATAAACACTCTCTAATAGTCAAGGGCCTAATAAAGAGTGGACAGTGTAAGCACATGCTAAAAGCGATACGTGAAATCATCTGATATTTCTTCTATGCCTTTCTTTATGTCATAATCCAAATTGTTTATAAACAGATTGACGTTTGAAAGTATGATGCTATTTGTTGTCTCTGCATCTTTATCCTCCCGTCAACCCCCATCTTCCAGCTATGCTAAAGTCATTTCCTCTTCTCCGTGTTTTCCTTGACTCTGTGTGAGCCTTGTTACACACATAAAAGATCACCTCTAATGCGTTTTTTCAAAGAAAAGCATTTACTCCCCTTCCTCCTCCGGCAGGTCCTCCTCAATGACGAGGTTGTCGATGATGAAGTTCTGACGCTCCATCGTGTTCTTGCCCATGTAGTATTCCAGGAGCTTGGAAACCTGGTCGTTCTTGTGCAAGGTAACCTGTTCGAGGCGCATGTCAGGACCGATGAAATGGGCGAATTCATCAGGTGAAATCTCACCGAGACCCTTGAATCGGGTTATTTCAGGCTCGGGACCGAGGTCGGAGATGGCCGCCAGACGCTCCTCCTCTGAGTAGCAGTAACGTGTGATAAAATCGTTCTTCTTTTCGTTCTTGGCACGGTGGGCATCCGCATCGGCAATGACCTGCTTGTCTTTTATCTTTGTCCGGCGGTTACGGACACGGAAGAGGGGGGTCTGAAGTACATAGACGTGGCCTTTCTTGATGAGTTCGGGGAAGAACTGCAGGAAGAAGGTGATGATGAGCAGACGGATGTGCATGCCGTCCACATCAGCATCCGTCGCCACGATCACCTTGTTATAACGCAGCGAGTCGAGGCCGTCTTCGATGTCAAGGGCAGCCTGAAGGAGGTTGAACTCCTCGTTCTCATACACCACCTTCTTCGTCAGTCCGAAGGAGTTGAGGGGCTTTCCGCGCAGCGAGAACACCGCCTGTGTGTTTACATCCCGGCTCTTGGTGATGCTTCCGCTGGCCGAATCCCCCTCGGTAATGAAGATGGAACTTTCCTCTTTCCGGTTGTTCTTCACATCGCAGTAATGCACACGGCAGTCGCGCAGCTTGCGGTTGTGCAGGTTGGCTTTCTTGGCACGTTCACGCGCCAGTTTCGTCACGCCCGCCATCGCCTTGCGTTCCCGTTCGGTCTCCTTGATCTTGTTTTCAAGTATGTCCGTGAAGTCTTCCTTGTGTATATGGAGATAATTGTCGACGTTTGTCTTGATGAAATCACCCACGTACTTGTTGATGGATTCGCCGTCGGGTGCCATCTGGGTGGAACCGAGCTTGATCTTCGTCTGCGACTCGAAGACCGGTTCTTCGACGTTCACGGCGATAGCCGCCACCAGTCCGTTGCGGATGTCACCGTATTCGTATTTGCCGAAGAACTCCTTGATCGTCCTCGCGATATGCTCTTTGAAGGCCGTCTGGTGCGTCCCGCCCTGCGTGGTATGCTGCCCGTTCACGAAAGAATAGTATTCCTCTCCGTACTGGTTGGTATGTGTGAAGGCTATTTCAATGTCCTCTCCTTTCATGTGGACGATGGGATACAGCGGGTCTACGGTCATGTTGTCCGTCAGGAGGTCCTTCAGTCCATGGCGGCTGAGGATACGCCGTCCGTTGTACATGATGGTCAGTCCCGTATTCAGGTAAGTGTAGTTGCGGAGCATCTCCTCCACGATGTCATCATGGAAACTGTAGTTCTTGAAGAGCGTATTGTCCGGTTCAAAGTAGATGTATGTCCCGCTTTCATCCGAAGACTTCGCTGTTCTGTCGTTTTGGATGTTGCCTTTCCCGAACGTGAGTTCACGTACCCTGCCGTCCCGGTAGCTCTTCACCTCGAAATGGGAACTGAGCGCATTGACGGCTTTCACACCTACACCGTTCAGTCCGACGCTCTTCTTGAAAGCCTTGGAATCGTATTTTCCGCCGGTGTTCAGCACCGAGACGGCCTCGACGAGCTTGCCCTGCGGAATCCCGCGGCCGTAGTCGCGGACACTGACACGCAGGTTGTCTTCCACGTCGATTTCGATCCGGTCGCCGGCATTCATCTTGAACTCATCGATCGAGTTGTCGATTACTTCCTTCAGGAGCACATAGATTCCGTCTTCCGGCAGCTTGCCGTCGCCCAGCCGGCCGATGTACATCCCCGGCCGGGTACGTACATGCTCCATGTCCGACAGGTGCCGGATGTTGTCGTCGGTATATTCTACCGGTGATGCGTCGGGGGTGATGGTTGATGATGATGGGTTCATATAGCGGATAATGGATAATGAATGGTGAGTGGTCGGGGACTGTTTGTCTTTCGGGGGAACAGGAGGGATGAATGGCGGGGGCATCGTGCATGAACAGGGTGTGCCGCCGGTGCCGGACAAGCAGACCGTAACCGGGCTTCCCCTCGTCCGGCAAGTCGTATCAGGATGCAGAGAACCTGATGGTCAAAAGTCTCCCGCTGTGCGGCAGGGAGTCAGCTGTCTTCCGCCTGCCTCCGACGCTTCACGGCCGATATGCAGGCGGATCGTCAGCCTCCGGTCCTCTATCAGTCCGTCAGGCTCTTCCTGTAACACCTGCGTTTCTTGTGGTTGATGGGATCCAGCGGTCCCCACTGGCTCTGCACGCCCTCGTTGGTCTCCATCTCCACCTGCGTCTCGCCCCATTTGAATCCATACTCCACATAGCGCGGGATGAGGTCGGCGAAGACAAGGGCGTTGGCACCCTTTGCCCGGTATTCAGGCAGCACGCCTATCAGAAGCAGGTCTACGGCCTCGGTCTTGTGCCACTTGATGGCGCGCAGCAGATGCCACCATCCGAAGGGGAGAAGCCGTCCGCGGCGGCATTTCTGCAGTGCCCGGCTCAGTGAGGGAATGGTGATGGCGATGCCCACCAGCTGGTTGTCCTTGTTGCCGTCCTCGACAGCCGTGACGAGGCTGAGGTCGGCCAGGGGGAAGTACATCCTGATGTACTGGTCTATCTGCCGGTCGCTCAGTTCCGAGAAGCCGTACAGGTCCGCATACGTCAGGTTGATCAGGTCGAAGAGTTTCTTGCCGTAGCCTCCCTCAAAGATGTCCCGCTTCGTCAGCTTGCGCACATGGAGGTTGTAGCGTTTCTCCACCATCTCGGCAATCTTCGTGTACTTCTCCGGAGCTTTTTCGGGCACTTCAAGGTAATATTCCACATAGTCATTGTCTTTCACCCAGCCGCCCAGCTGCTCCATGTGCCGCGGATAATACGCGTAGTTGTAACTGGTCGCCATCGTGCCGAGCCGGTCAAAGCCCCACGTCAGCATTCCCTCCGGATCCATGTCGGTAAAGCCCAGCGGTCCCACGGCGGCTTCCATGCCCTTCTGTCTGCCGTATTCTTCGACGGCCTGGAACAGGGCACGTGACACCTCCATGTCATCGATGAAGTCGATCCAGCCGAACCGCACGTCCTTCTTCTTCCACTTCTCATTGGCCTTGTGGTTGATGATGGCAGCCACGCGCCCCGCTACTCTGCCGTCCTTCAGGGCAAGGTAATACTCAGCTTCGCAGAAGTCGAAGGCCGCATTCCTGTCTTTCGACAGCGTGTTCAACTCGTCACTGTAGAGATTGGGCACATCGTAGGGATTGCCCTCGTAGAGATCATAATGGAACTCGATGAAATCCTTGAGGTCTTTCTTCGTCTCTACTCTCTTTATCTGAACTGATGACATTCCGTTATTCTAAATTCGTTATTTTCCTTGTCTTAAACGTGCAAAAGTACTAATAAAAAGGCAGATTGGCAAATCTTGAGCGGCATTTTATCGCTTCTTCCGTTCAATGTGCGGATGCTTTTCGCATAGCTTTAACGGAAGAACCGAGATGATTCATGAAACAAAAACATGGCCGAGACGGTCAACTTCCTGTCCTGTTATCATCCTCCGAGACAAAAGCCTTTTCATTTTAATACGTTGAAATACAGACAAGATTTTGAAAAGTCATTACATAATTTCAAACAGATCATCTGCAGATATAAAAGGACACGTGCAAAAAGCAAGTCTGTAACCAGCAGTCAATCAATTGGTTGTCAAGCCGTCCCCAAAAGGTGCCTGATTGGACTTCAAAAGGGCGTTAGTAACACGCTAATAGAGCACCTGTTGCAGGTCAATCAGGCATCTTTCAGGAGCCAGAAAGGCATGTGTCAGTTTGGGTTGCATGAAAACAGTTTACAAATACCGATGACATGGGAATAAGGTTGTCTGTGGAAGACGGAAAGACAGGCTGATGGTCAGGCATCGTATCTATCTGCCTTTCCTGCATTTTATCTTTCAGTTCATCCTCCTTTTTAAGGCCATCTGGTTTTGGACAGTCATACCCTGCCAGTGCATAAGCCTTTATTCTCCAATCTACGCATTTAACGGAAGAACCCATTTTATCAGGTATCATTCCAGCCGCCTCCTGCCGGCAGCCTGCCCTGGGCCATTGGGCGACAGCCTGCCTGTATGCGCAAACCGGTTTTCCAGAAAGAGGAAGCTGCGGATCATGTGGACACATGAAAAAACAAATCAGGACAGACACATCCGCCTGTCCTGACTCCAATACCGTCTCCTGTCAGACGACGGGTTATCTGACGACAAACTTCCTGCCGCCGCGGATATAGATGCCCGGAGCCAGCCGTGCATCAGCCGGTATGCGTACACCCTGCAGGCTGTAAACCGCATCGTCACCGGCGGAAGCAGTCCGCAATGCAGCGATTCCCGCTGTCTTATCCTCCACATAGAGCATCGGGTAAGGTTTGCTGCCATCCTCGGTCTTATAGGCTCCGAAGGATTGATGCGATTTAGAGTACTGGATGATATGGTTTGCAGAAGTGGTAATCCTGAACGTCCCGTCCCCCTTCGGTGCCACCGTCCATTCCACGGCCTTGCTCTTGTCGTCAAGGAACTGGATGTTCTGGAATTCCTCCTCCTGTCCATAATACTTGTCGTTGCCATCCTTGATGTAGAAACCGGTTGTTCCCTGCTCGAAGGTGAGAATCATCTTTGCATCGGAAGCAGCCATTTTCCCGTTGTCATCTGCCATCTTTGTACCTTTCGGATAGCCATATTTCCGGTCCAGACTCGTGCAGACATAGCACTGCCCGTCAGCCTCTGCCACCATCAGATAACGCTTGCCCGATTCCGGCATCGCCGTTGTCTTCACGAAGGTAATACTCTGCGGCGTGTCCGGCGTATCCGGCGTATCCGGCGTGTCCGGTGTGTCCGGTGTGTCTGGAACGACTGCACCTGTGTAACGGTCATCATCCGAGGCAGTCGTGACAGACCGGTAAGGGTCGAAGGCCACGTCCATGCTGTCGCCCCATACGTATTCGCAGAGATTCGGATAGTCCACGTAAAGGTTGCGGTTGTGCTGGATCTTGGCTGCCGCATTGTTGCGGGCAATCTCCATGCTGTCCACACGGTCCTTGCGGCTCCACTTGAGATAAAGCGTGTAAGCCCACGGTTTCAGTGTCGGCCAGTCATTCCGTTCCAGGCTCTGGGTACCGGTCTTGACCCACACGTAATCCTGGTAGGTGGTGGCCATGTACATATAACTGCGGGAGAACTCACCCTTGAAACGGTCGCCGGGTTCCCACAGCATCAGTTCTTCGCCGCCGGCATTGCCTCTTCCGATCTTGGTGTAGCCCTTTGCCGCGGCCTTCTTCACGTCGGTCACGATTCCCATCGGGTAGTTGCTCTTGTTGCGGTTCGTTGCAGCTTCACAGGGATAAAGGTTGTAGAGGTCGCAGTAAGCCGGGGTATCCGTTCCTCCCCACCAGCTCTTGGGGAAGGAATGTTCTATGTTCATGCCTTTGATAGACCTGCCCTCATTGCTTGCCGGGAACGTGAATGAGTGCTCGCTGTACCGGTTGATGCACGCATTGGTCTTGTAATCACGGTCGGTGTACCAGAAGCCGTACCATGTCTTTCCCTTTCCACTTCCATACTTCAGCACGGTTTTCTTGTTCATCAGTTCGTGCAGTTTCTGTTTCAGCTGTTCCTTCTTCAGTCCTTTCAGTGAGGAAGCATACTGTGCCAATGCGTTGCGGTCGATGGCATTGGCAGACGTTGAGACACCGATCAGCGCGGCGGCGATGATCATCCTAAAATACCTGTTCATTGTTTGTAGGTTTTTAATCGTAAATATTTATCATAGAAATCTATTGTCCAGTTAGCTGAAACACAGACACAGGCCTGTTCATACACCGCTATGAAAGGCCCGGGAGTTTCTCACAGAGGTCAACAACGATGCGGATGCAAAGATAAGGAAATCTATTGACAATGGCAAACAAGCTGCTAAATTTTCCTGCAGACAAACAGCAGATGACTGCCATGGGCATCAGTCGCCGCAAAAAGATACGTCTCACCGCCCTCTTTCATCTTCATCCGACGGCGCAGGTCGGCGACGCTCATGGGGAAGTTGCGCACGGAAAGATTGGCTCTGTCGATTCCCGACAGCGTACGGCGCAGCTCCTTCTTGTTGAACGACGAAACCGCCGTAATGACAAACTTCCTCCCGGGGAAGCCGGCTATGTCTTCATCTGAGACGAAAAGATGCGTGTTCTGCCCCAGTGCGGAAAGGGGATAGCGGACGGTGAGCAGAGCAAAGCAGCCGGCCTTCATCAGCGACGCATTCGGCTCATAAAGATACTGCCCGGCCGCAGGAGCAGCCGGTAGGATGTGTTGCGACAGACCGGAAACCTCCCCCAGTCCATACGACACGATGCTGTCATCGTTTACGCAGAACACACGCAGACCGTCCGCAGGAGCATTCGCTGCCGGCCCATTTCTTTTCCGCAGGACGAGCAGCAGTTCCTTGCATTCATTGCGCACTGAGACGATGTGAACCTCACGGACTACCTCCCCCATATGGTTCAGCTCGTCCACGGCACGGTGCCAGTCGAGCATCGGCGAGAGCTTTATCACGACCGCACCGGCCTTTTCCAGCAGTTCTTCTTCCAGTGCCAGGACATCCGGCGTGCAGTCGCTGATGAGCACCGTCCTGCCTCCCTGTTCGTTGCGGCGTGCCGGATCGAGGAAGATCACCGACGCATGGGCAAGCTGATGGAGGTATTCCGTGCCGTCGGCATGGACGACCTCGACGTGTTCCAGGCCGAGGGCATGGAAGTTATGGCGCACCGTTTCACAGAGTGCAGCCTGCCGTTCTACATAGACGGCCCGTTCAAAGCCACGTGCCATGAAAGAGAAGTCGACTCCGAAGCCGCCTGTGAGGTCGCAGAGAAACCTCCCCGAGTCCCTCCGGGCGAGGGAATGTGGCGGCATGGACATGGACGAATCATCGGGTGACAGGCGGTTGTCAGCCGGGGAAAAGGTGGAGGAGGAAGAAGATAGGTGCGGGGAAACGGTATCGACAGATTTGGCTGAATTGATCGAATCGGCAGAATTGACTGAATCGGCAAGGCGGACGGCGAGGCGTGCTTTGTACTTTGCTGTCTGTTCGCTTGAGCACTGTTCCATCGACAGATGCGGCGGATAGAGGATGTCCTCGTTCGCCGCCCACGACGGCAGTTTCGTGCGTGCCGTCTGCCATCCGGTTATCTGGTCGATCAGGAAGGGCATATCGATGTCGGGGTAGCGGGGGGCTTGGAGGGAAAGAAGCCTCACCCCCAGCCCCTCTCCGAATGGAGAGGGGAGTGAAATGTCATGTCTGCTCAGAACATCCCGGACATATCGTGGCAGTGGCTGTTCTGAAGGCCTTTTCTCATCTTTTCGCCTCATCTTGTTTTCCTTATCTCCTCTCCTTTTCACTCTTGTTTTTTCTTATGTTTTGCCCATAGCGATGCTCTGCAAGCGTATTTTGTCCTTATTTTATGATATGTGGGTATCTCGCTAATCACTCCCCCTCTCCATTCGGAGAGGGGCTGGGGGTGAGGCTGTTCCTCTCCTTTCCCTCTTGTTTTTTCTTATGTTTTGCCCATAGCGATGCTCTGCAAGCATATTCCGTCCTCATTTCATGATATGTGGGTATCTCGCTAATCACTCCCCTCTCTATTCGGAGAGGGGCTGGGGGTGAGGCTTGTTCTTCTCCTTCCCCAAAAAGCAGACCGGGACAGATGCCGCCTGTCTCCGCTTGCTTCTACAGAAGCGGGAAGAAAGCCAGCGTCTACCCCAGCCTATCCTGGATATTCCATCTGACAAGGCAGGACACCTACGTCTCCTGCCTTTCCGGTACGAATGCCGATTTTACTTCAATGCAGCCTTCTTCTGCTTCACATAGTCGCCGAAGACGCGGTCGACCTCCGCACGCTGTTCCCTGTCAAGCGTATCGTTCGCCTGGATCAGCCCGCGGTAGTAAGCCTTGATGGCCTTTGACAGCTTCGTCCTGTCCGATGCGTTCTTCTCGAAGATACGGTCCAGGTCCTTGTAGAGAGCCGGCTTCATCGTGTTCATAAAGGCAAGTTTTCCTGTCGCAGGTGCTTCTTCTACCGCTGCAGCACTGTCGGGCTGTGCGGCAGGCTTCATGCTGACCGTGTCTTCCGGAGCTTTTTCGGCATCCGACTTGAAGAGGGAAGCCACGTCAATCTTTCCGACCTGTTCTGCCAATGTACCGCCGTAGCTGTAGATCAGCACGCCAAGAACGAGCACGGCGACGACTATCACGCCGGCCATGACGGTGCCTTTGCCTATCTTCGGCATCGTGAAGGAAGAGCCTTCGTGGTTGAGGTCGGCGAGGAACTCGTCGATACTGCCATAACGGTCGCTGCGCTTGAAGGCACAGCAACGCTTGATGACCTCGCTGTAGGCCAGTGTCAGCCCCATCACCTTCATGATGGTTCCGAGCGAATAGATGTCGGCGGTGGCGTCGGCAGCCATCGTCTCGTCCTTCAGTTCCGGAGCCATGAAGCGTGTCGTGTCGGCTGTCGGCTTCACTTCGTCGAGAGCAAGCACGCTGAAGTCGATGAGCTTCACACGGTCGCCCTGACCGGTGACCAGCACGTTGGACGGCTTCAGGTTGCGGTGGGTGACACCCTGATTGTGGGCGTAGCGCAGGGCATCGGCAATCTGGTTGATGATAGCGATTTTTTCGTCATCGGTGTGCTGTTCCCTGAGGTAAGCCTGCAAGGTACGTCCTTCTATGCACTCTTCCTCTATGCAGAGTCCGTAGCCGTCTACTTCTACCAGTCCCTGGTAGCGCACTATACCGGAATGGTTAAGCCGCTGGCACTGCTTGAATTCACGCTTCAGGGCGTTACGGAACAGCGTCCGGTTGCGGTACTCTTCTTTCAGTGCCTTCAGCACTACGGGCTGGTCGCCCTTGCGGCACTTCACGATCATGCAGTATCCCTGGGACGGGATGACGGTGTATTCGGTATAACTTGCCTTTACAGGTGCATCCGCCGTCTGTGCCGGTTCGTTGGTGGAAAGTTTATTTTCGCTCATCAGTATCAATCGGTTTGAAATGAATGGTTATCTATGTCTGGTGGCAAAATTAGCAAAAAAAAATGAGACAGGACGGAAAAAGACAACTTAAAACGCCCTGTGGCCATCTTTCTCCTTAATTATAGGATGAAAAGAATGCAACCTCTTTCTAAAATTATAATTCACAAAAAACATGACAATGGCTTGTACTTTTCCGTTTTAATACCTATCTTTGCAGCATACAAGAAGACCTTGTTTGAGCAGCAGAGGATGCCATGAGCCATGCCGTGAGGATAAGCCCGCACGGAGCTGGAAAATGCTCCCTTTGACTTTAAAAGCATGAAAAAGATCTTTTGGCGACTTTACCTGCATTGACAATTGCGCCCGCATCCGCCATGATACAGACCGATGCCGCAGAAGTACGCACATCCTCTGGCATTGTCGCACACACCGATGCCGGTAGAGGAAGCCAGGAAGATGCCATGAGGCAGATAGAGAATATAGACGATGCGCACTGTGGGCAAACAGGATTCTCCAGCTCCGGATCAAGAGCGGATCGGACTTCTCAAAGTCTGCTCTCCGTCAATATCATACTTTCAAAATTCATCAAAATGAAGAAAAACATTTTCCTTTTCGTTCTTTTCGCAAGCACGGTCCACCTGCATGGCCAGACATTGGATTTCTCCAAGTTAGAAGGCCGATGGGACACGACCAGGACTGTACAATACGAGTCTGCACAATATCAGATTGCTTATGAGTATAAGTATGCGAGGGATGCAAAGCATCCTGATGCCAAGCGGACGGCGACCACGATTCTAAGAGTGGGCAGTCGATACACGATGTTCACCGACTATGCCCTGCTGGCATTCGATTCTATTTCCGCATCTATTGCAAAGGGAAAGTCATCTGCCACATCCTCCGGTCCGAAACTGCTCGGTGCATTGAAGGCTACGGGATTCAAAGAACTCATCCTGCAAAACAGAAGAGAGAACAACGAGTTTGTCCAACGCACCGCAGGAGGAATCCAAAGATACCAATACAATGAAGCCATTCCCCAGCTACAGTGGGAACTGCTGGAGGAAGACAGCACGATAGCAGGCTACCCGTGCCGGAAGGCCAGGACAAGGCTTTTCGGACGCGACTACATCGCCTGGTATGCCCCCGATGTGGAGCTTCCCTACGGTCCGTATAAGTTCGGCGGACTGCCCGGCCTCATTTTCAAAGTGCAGGACACACAGGACAACTTCGTCTTCACGCTGACAGGATTGCAGACTGTAAAGGGCTACGCCCCGATCTACATGTACGACAGAAGTGCCGTGGTAAAGAGCAGCCGGAAGGCGGTCAGACAGATGTACAGGAACTATTGTGCAGACCCTTTGAAAGCCTTGACAAGCGGCGGAAACATCACCGTGGAGGCTGATGCGGCCGCAACGGTGAGAGCAAAACCTTACAATCCCATAGAACTTGAATAACAGTTTGCACCGGCTTTTGCTTCTGCTTCTGCTTTCCACCCTCTGGTGTCCCTGCTTCGCCCAGCAGGACGAGGCGGTGGTGAAACTGGCGGTTGAGGTCAGGGACTCTGACAGCCGACAGCCGCTGGCTGACGTGATGTGCCGTGTTGTCAGCCCGGCCGGCAGGCTGCAGAGCTACAAGATTGCAGACGGAAGGGGACACCTCAGCCTCACCGCAGGGAAGGCAGACGTGCTGGTATTTTCACTGATGGGTTATGGCAGGCGTAAGGTCAGCGTCGCAGACCTGCGGCAGCACGGCAGTCAGCCGGCGGTTATCCTGCTCTCACCGAAGCAGATAGCATTGAAGGAAGTCGTCGTAAAGCTCCCGCCGATCAGAAAGCAAGGTGACACGCTGGTCTACAACGTTGGTTCTTTCCTGCAGAAAGGCGACCGCCACTTAGAAGATGTGCTCAGGAAACTACCGGGAATCAAGGTTGCCGAAAACGGTTCGGTGTCTTATCAAGGCCGTGCCATCAACCGGTTCTATATAGAAGGGCAGGACCTCATGGGCAGCAGCTATACCCAGGCAACCCGCAATATGCCCGTCAATGCGGTGCGTGACGTGGAGGTGCTGGAAAACCATCAGCCTGTGAAGTTGCTGCAAGGGCGCAAGCCGTCGGAATCGGCGGCCTTGAACATCCGGCTTGACAAGGGACACCGGGCACGCCCCTTCGGGGAGATTGCCGGCGGAGCAGGCATAAAACCAGGCATCTGGGACAACCGGCTGTTTCTCACACAGGTGATGAAGCATTCGCAGATGCTTGTTTCCGCCAAGATGAGCAATACTGGGAAAGATCTTTCCGGGGAGACGAACGAGCAGATAAACGTCTATGAGCTGGAGGCATACGAGCCTTTACCGCAGGGCGTACTCTCGGGGGTAATCAGCCGGGAGACGCTTCCGCAGGAACGGTATCTGTACAACAAGGCGTACAGTGCAGGCCTCAACCATATCGTCTTGCTGTCGAAAGACGCCACACTGCGCAGCAATGTGCTTTTCTACGAGGATCATGCAGGATACGACCGGTCGTCAGGGAACTGTTATGGAGGCCTTACGCCGGCAGCTGTGGAGGCTGCCGAACGGATGAAGCAGCGGACACTCCGTATTGTCCCGGTGCTGAAATACGAAGAGAACAGCAGGAAGAGGTACTTTTCCGACGAACTTCGATGCTCGTTCGGGCGGCAGTCTGCCGGCGACCAGGTGGTCACAAACGGCATTGGCGTCACCGAACAGACACGGATAAGTCCCTCTTATGTCAGGAATTACCTGTCCTCTTCTTTCCGGATGGGGCGGAATCTGCTGCAGATCCGTTCTCTCCTCAGGTATGCCGGTCGTGGGGAACGGCTGGAGACCGTGTCCGACAGCCTGCCGCTGTACAACACCGCAGAGCGTTTTACCACACGGTCTGCCATGACGCGCAACGTCGTTACGGGGTCTTTCCCTGTCCTGGGAAACGATCTGGAACTGTCGTTGCAGACGTATTACCGGGACAATACGTATAATGCCCATGATGACATACGCCACCGAACGTTCAGGTTACAGGGGACTTCTGGCTACACGTGGAAGTATGGAAGGGGGAGTTTCATCGCCGTCGAACTGCCTGTGGAATGGACAAGGAGCAGCCTTGTGAAGAAAGACGGCAGGCCGTCCGTGCGCCATTTCGTAGCATTCGAACCGGACATCAGCCTTCGCCAGATGCTGGGCGACAGGCTGAGCGTGAGCCTGTCCGCTTCGCTTTCAACAGAGGACAATGCCCTCGGATTCTATGCCCGGAGGCCTTTGAGAGAAGGATACAGGACGGTTCAGGTGACGGGTGACGACATCTACAAGTCTACGAAAGTACATACTTCGTTCCGTCTCCGCTACCGCGACCTTGCGACAATGCTTTTCGCCAGTCTTTCCCTTGTCTGGTCGGACACGAGGAGGGAGGCTTTCAGCCACTTCGAGTACAGCGATTCGCTGACGGTCATGACGTGGGAGAAGGGCGGCAACCACCGGCGCAATACGATGGTGAGTGCTATGGTGGACAAGACCTTCACCTCTGTCGGACTGTCATTGAAAGCTGAAGCGACGTATGACAGGACAGGTTTCCTGGTTTCGCAGTCCGGCATGATGGTCGACAACCGCTCCCATCACGCCTCCGGGACGCTTACGGCCACCTTCCAGAAACTGTCGTGGCTCCGTTTTTCTACCGCCTTTACTGCCGGCTTTCACTGGGAACGGAGCAGCATGAGCAGGTCTGACGTGCTCGCATCCTACATAACCCATGCGGCTCTTTATCTTTTCCCGACGAAGAGGACAGAGCTGAAATGGAAACTTTATGACCTTACAAATGAAGTGACGAAGGGGCATTTCCATGCCTGTGGCCTGCTGGATGCGGACTTCAACTACAAAATCAACAGTGTATGTGAGCTGGGACTGACCGGTACGAACCTCCTGAACAGCATCTCCTACGTCATCACGCAGGAATCGGGGCTCAACCGTTTCAGTTCTACCCTGCCTCTGCGGGGACGGGAAATACTGCTCCGTCTGCAGTGGCGATTATAGCCGGACGGGCGGAAGAGCCGTGCGTACGTCCGCTCACCTGCTTCTCCGTGGACAAGGAGAGGGATTGTCTTTTTAAAGGATGTTGTGCATGGAAAGTCCTGCTGGCAATAGAATCGGAATGGAGGATCTGCCGGCGAAAAGCTCCCTACATGGAAAATGCCGGTATCCTTTCCCCGTTGACGGAAGTGCCAAAGAAAAACCCGTAACTCCGATAAGGAATTACGGGTTTTTCCGTTGATGGAAGCAGCATGGCAGACCGTCCGGCCGACTACTGCCCGGCGCTTGTCATCAGTCTGCGAACTTCGCCTTGATGAACTCACGGTTCAGGCGGGCGATGTTGGCAATCTTCTCGTTCTTGGGGCAGACAGCCTCGCAGGCGCGGGTATTGGTGCAGTTACCGAAGCCCACCTCATCCATCTTGGCAACCATCGCCTTGGCACGCTTGGCAGCCTCGGGTTTCCCCTGCGGCAGAAGAGCCAGCTGGCTGACCTTGGAGGAAACGAAGAGCATGGCAGAACCGTTCTTGCAGGCTGCCACGCAGGCTCCGCAACCGATGCAAGTCGCACAGTCCATAGCCTCATCTGCATTCTCCTTGGGAATGAGGATGGCATTGGCATCCTGCGCCTGACCGGTACGGATGGACGTGTAACCGCCGGCCTGGATGATCTTGTCGAAGGCGGAGCGGTCTACCATACAGTCCTTGATGACCGGGAAACCGGCCGAACGCCACGGCTCGACAGTGATGATGTCGCCGTCGTTGAAGCGGCGCATATAGAGCTGGCAGGTCGTCGCCCCGCGCTCGGTCTTGCCGTGCGGAGTACCGTTGATGTAGAGCGAGCACATACCGCAGATACCCTCGCGGCAGTCGTGGTCGAAGACGAAAGGTTCGTCGCCGGACGCGATAAGTTCTTCGTTGAGAATATCGAGCATCTCAAGGAATGAAGTGTCATCCGGGATGTTCTTCATCTCATGTGTATCGAAATGGCCCTGGTCCTGCGGGCCGTTCTGCTTCCAATACTTGATTGTGAATGATATATTTTTTGCCATTGTATTTATGTTTTAGCTGACAAGTAAACAAGTTGTGAAGTAAACAAGTTATTTGTCTGAAATTTAATTAGGAACAAATGTCTTGGTAGAACAGGCTGACGACTTGTCAACTCGTCCGCCTGTCAACTCGTCTGCTAATTCTTATAGTTACGTGTCTGTACCTTGATTGCCTCATACTCGAGCGGTTCCTTGATCAGCTCCGGAGCCTTGGTGTCATCACCCTGATACTCCCAGCAGCCGACATAGAAGAAGTGCTCGTCATCGCGTTTGGCCTCGCCTTCCTCTGTCTGGTGCTCTTCGCGGAAGTGACCGCCGCAGCTCTCTTCACGGTGCAGTGCGTCGTAAGCGACAAGCTCGCCCATGAGGATGAAGTCACGGAGGTGGATTGCCTTGTCGAGTTCGACGTTCAGGCCTTCCTTCTTTCCAGGAATGAAGAGGTTCGTGTTGAACTCCTCACGCAGTGCCTTCAGCTGCTTCAGCCCCTCTTCAAGACCTTCCTTGGTGCGTCCCATGCCCACATGCTCCCACATGATGTGACCGAGTTCCTTGTGGATGGAGTCGACAGAACGCTTGCCGTGGATGCCCATCAGCCGGTCGATTTCCGTATCGACGGCCTTCTCAGCCTCATCGAACTCAGGACGGTCGGTCGGAATCCTGCCCCAGAGAGCCTGGTCGGCAAGGTAGTTCTGGATAGTGTATGGCAATACGAAGTAGCCATCGGCCAGTCCCTGCATCAGTGCAGATGCTCCCAGACGGTTGGCACCGTGGTCGGAGAAGTTGCACTCGCCGATTGAGAACAGGCCCGGCACGGTCGTCATCAGTTCGTAGTCGACCCAGATACCCCCCATCGTGTAGTGGATAGCGGGGAAGATCATCATCGGGTTGTAGTACTTCACGCCGTTGATTTCGTTGGCAACCTCACCCGGATTGACATCTGTAATCTCCTCGTACATATCGAAGAGGTTGCCGTAACGCTGCAGGATCGTGTCGATGCCGAGACGGTTGATCGACTCGGAGAAGTCGAGGAACACAGCCAGACCGGTGTTGTTGACACCGAAGCCCTTGTCGCAACGCTCCTTGGCAGCACGCGATGCGACGTCACGCGGCACGAGGTTGCCGAATGCCGGATAACGACGCTCCAGATAGTAGTCGCGGTCTTCCTCGGGAATATCAGACCCTTTCTTCGTGCCGGCCTGCAATGCCTTGGCATCTTCGAGCTTCTTTGGAACCCAGATGCGGCCGTCGTTGCGCAGAGACTCTGACATCAGGGTCAGCTTCGACTGCTTGTCGCCGTGTACAGGGATACAGGTCGGATGAATCTGCACGTAAGACGGATTCGCCATGTAAGCGCCCTTGCGGTAGCACTGGATGGCAGCCGTACAGTTGCAACCCATGGCGTTGGTCGACAGGAAGTAGGTGTTTCCGTAACCGCCGGTGGCAATCACAACGGCATTGGCAGAGAAGCGTTCCAGCTTACCGGTGATGAGGTTCTTGGCGATGATGCCCCGTGCATGACCGTCTACGATGACGACATCCTCCATCTCGTAACGGGTGTAGAGCTTCACCTTCCCGGCCTGGATCTGTGCGCTCAAGGAAGAGTAAGCACCGAGCAGCAGCTGCTGGCCGGTCTGTCCCTTGGCGTAGAAGGTACGGCTTACCTGTGCGCCGCCGAATGAACGGTTGGCCAGCATGCCGCCGTACTCACGAGCGAAAGGTACGCCCTGAGCGACACACTGGTCGATGATGTCGTTCGACACTTCCGCCAGACGGTAGACGTTCGCCTCACGTGCCCGGTAGTCACCGCCCTTTACCGTATCGTAGAAAAGACGGTAAACAGAGTCGCCGTCGTTCTGATAGTTCTTGGCGGCATTGATACCGCCCTGTGCAGCGATGGAGTGCGCACGGCGCGGTGAATCCTGGATGCAGAAGTTCAGTACGTTGAAGCCCATCTCTCCGAGAGAGGCGGCGGCACTGGCACCTGCCAGACCTGTACCGACAACGATCACATCCAGTTTCAGTTTGTTCTTTGGGTTAACCAAACGCTGATGAGCCTTGTAGTTGGTCCATTTCTCAGCTACTGGTCCTTCTGGTATTCTGGAATTTAATGTCTTAGTCATGATTGTTCTGAATTAAATTTTCAATTTAGATACTTAAATTATGCAGCAGCGCAGCAAAGGCTCGGCGCACAATGGAAAGCAAATGCAAGTACTACAACGAGGAAGCAGATCATCAGCAGGGTCACGTAAACGACACCGATGGTCTTCCAGCGGCTGAACCATACCTTACCGTTGATGCCGACCGTCTGCATGGCACTCCAGAAACCGTGAGAAAGGTGGAACCACAAGGCAGCGAGCCAGATGATGTAGAGAACGACATACACCGGATTGGCGAAAGTTGCCTGGATGTACTCGAAACCATGCGAGGGCGGTATCTTGACCGCCATCCCCGTCAGTTCTGCAAACATCATGTTGTACCAGAAGTTGAAAAGGTGGAGCCCGATGCCCAGCAGCACGATGATACCGAGGACGAGCATGTTCTGGCTTGCCCACTCCACGCTTGCCGGCTTCTCCGTCACGGCATAACGGTTGTCACCGCGCGCACGGCGGTTCTGCGCCGTCAGGATGAACGCATAGACGATGTGACAGACAGCCAGTGCCCCCAGTGCCACGGTAGCCACGACGGCATACCAGTTGGCCCCCAGCAGCTCGCAGATCATGTTGTAGGCTTTTCCGGAGAAGAGCGCGACAAGGTTCATACAGCAGTGGAACGTCATGAATAGAATCAGTGCCATGCCGGTCACAGACATAATCACCTTTCTACCAATAGATGAATTGATTAACCACATAAATGTTCTGATTTTAAATATTTAAACTGTTAGAATAATTATTCCATATTAGGTCAACACAGCGGGAAGACCGTTGCCCGTCTCCCCATCGAAGTCAGTCTCTTCATTTCCGATACCGAAAAGTCGGTATAGCCGCATACGTTATGCGTTGCAAAAATACTATATTTTAATGATTTATCAAAGTATTTTAAACAAAATATCCGGTATTTAGACTGAAAATAAGAACCCCTCCTCCATCCTAATAAATGAGGATGTTTCAAATGCGAACATATCACCTGCCTTTGCCGTATATTTTCTCGGTCTGACGGCTGATTTCATGCTCATTCTGCAATATGTGCCTGCTGTATCCCTCCCCGCACGGCTACGGGCCGCACACAAGGACACCATGCGGCTGATCCGGATCCTGCAGGGCAGGTCACAGCCGGGCGGTCGGGAGCCGGATTCCCAGCCGCCGGGAACACGGTTCCCAGGCCTTGGGAACAGGATTCCCAAGCCGTTGGGAACAGGATTCCCACCGGTCGGAACAAAAGACGGAACGCCCTCACCGGTCCACATTCGCAAGCATAAGGGTGGACAGGTGAGGGCGTAGGGTTCTGTGCAGGGAGTCCTGCTGGCGCTGAAAGAGAGCCGGACGGGTCATTGCCTGTCTGCCTCGGTCTTTCCGTCGTCTTTGTGTCCTCGCTTCTTTGTCTTCTGTTTCTCCGGCCCGATATTCTCGGCGGGAAGGGGTATGCCGAGGCCTGCCGCACGCTCCAGGTTGCGGCTCTTCGCCTTGCGCTGCGTGTCGGCTTTCTGCTTCGTTATAGCTCCAGGCTTCTGTCGGAAGAGCGGAAGCAGACGCGGATTCCACGTTCCCTGCACATCGCGTTTTGCCTTGCACTCGATGACTTTCGGGTAATAGTAAACGGCTTCAGGCTGCCGCTGTGCGGCATAGTCGCCCGTGTCCCACCTGCCATTGTCGTTGTCGTCGACAATAAGACGGAGATAATAGCTGCCGGGCCTGACATAATGGAAAGTCGCTTTTCCGTCTTTGGCATCCACTTCTTTTACGGGTCTGTCGCTTTCGTTGAGCAGCTGCAGCAGGCAGTTCCTGCCCGCCATGCCCTGCAAGGTCATCACCAGCGTGCCGTACTCGTCCGTGGAGGGGATTCGGATTCCCTGCTTGTACTTCTTCGAGACCTTCCCGTAGATGTCGGTGAAGGCGGCCGAATCCACTTCGAGGCTGTATTCATGCCCCGGGTCCCACGTACTGATAAGTTTCAGGGAACGCGGTCTGCCAGGCTCAGCACCGAACTGATACTTCGCCCGATACCACAGGGTGTCAATCTTTTCGTAGAGATGAATCCTGGCCGTATCGGTCTTTTCTATCGGAGAAGACACTTCAAACGTAGGGTTCTGGTCAGGGTCCATCTGCGAGGGGACATCGAACTTCACCTCCAGGGGCGCTGCGGGCATCTCCGTCTCATAGCTTTTCCCCCGTTCCCTGGCCTTCTCCTGTTTCTTCTTCCACTTGTCGTATTCCTCCTGCCGACGCTTCAGACGACGGGCGTATGGAATCTTCGAGAGCACCTCCAACGTGTCGCTCTTCAGAACAAGCCCTCCCATGCTGTCGGTCGTATTGTAAGTAATCTGCATACGCAGCGTGTCCTGGTTGACAAGAGCGGTGTCACGGAGCCAGTAGGTGACGGTGTCCTGGTTCAGACTGGGTTCCGTGACGAAGGCATCCCGGGCATTGAAATTGAGGCTCTCTATCTGCGGCAGGTCGGCATCGCCATAGCTGAAAAAGAGTGTGAAGTGATTGGCTTCCTTGCGTTCAGCCTTCAGGAAGAAGCGGTCGGTCTGCGTGGCAGTAAAGGCGTTCAGCACCACATCGTCCGGAAGGAAATGTGTATAAGGCGTCTGCCTGATGTCCTTGATATGCAGCGTATCGGTCCAGAGCGTGTCCTGCCGTATGTCCGGTTTCCAGGAAGGCATGATGACTTCGGGCGTGAAGGCGATCCGTTCACTCTTCTGGTTGTACATGTAATTGCCGTCGGCGTCCTGCAGCGCATAGATGCGGTAGTCTCCCTTGGCGACACCCCGTATGACGAAGCGGCCGCGGCTGTCGGTACGCGAGACACGCAGCATGGGCTGTTTCAGGAAAGCCGTGTCGTTCTGGTTGCTGTAAAGGCCCACGAGAATGCCCTTGATGGGTTCCAGGTTCTCGGCATCAAGCACGTAGCCCGCCACTTCGAGCGTGTCGATATGGTCGCCGGTGGAGAAGCTGTAGGTATAGTTTCCCAACGGGTTTCCCTCGTTGTTGTCGGAGATGGCATCCGAAAAGTCGATGGTGTAAGTGGTGTTCGGCTGCAGCTTGTCCTGCAGGCTTACTGTGATCTGCTTCCCGGTGGCCTTGATTTCAGGTGCTTCCAGCTGCGGCGGCGACACGACGACCTTCTCAGAGGCGTTCTCCAGCTTGATGAACTCGTCGAAGTAGATGCTCACCTTCCTGCTGTTCACATCGGTAGCACGCTCGGCAGGAGATGCCCCGAGCACTCTGGGGGGTGTCTCGTCGTACCAGCCGCCATCGGGCTGTCCCATCTTGGCACAGGAAACAAGGAAGAAAAGTAAAAGGGTAAAAAGGTAAAAAGATACAAGCGTCGGCCGGTAAACCGCTGAAAGGCAATGGCTGATCCTGACAGGAAGAGCATGGCTGATCCTGGCTGAAAAGTCCTCCTTTCCATCCCTGTTTTCCAGGCAATATCTCTGTTTCATCTTCTTCATATCGCTGATTTTACGATTTACCTTGTCTATTTTATTCTCCATCAAAGCCTGTCCGTTTCAAAGAGTTTTTGCCTTTTTATCCTTTTACCCTTTGCCTTCAAAGGGAGACTTTTACCTTTTTATCCTTTTATCTCCTTGCCTTCAAAGGGGAAACTTTTACCTTTTTATCCTTTTACCCCCTTGCCTTCAAGGGAGGACTTTTACCTTTTTACCCTTTTACTTTTTTATTTTTCATTGGTTCATGCTCAGCAGCTCTTCAAGGTTTGTGCGGCTGTTGGAGAGTCGGGGAATCTTGTGCTGCCCGCCGAGCTTGCCCTTTGTCTTGAGCCAGTCGTTGAAGAGGTCCTTGCGTGCAACGATGATTTCCAGCGGCTGGAGAGTGACGTTGTGGAAACGCTTTGCCTCATAGTCGGAGTTGATCTCCTGGAGTTTCGCATCGAGGATGTCGGCAAACTCCTTGAGGGACGACGGTGCCTTGGCGAACTCTATGAGCCATTGATGGCGGCATCTTGCCTTCGCATCCATATAGATAGGTGCTGCCGTATAGTCGGAAATCTGTGCCCCGGTGGCCTTGCATGCCGCCTCGAGGCCCTTTTCGGCATTGTCCATGATCAGCTCTTCACCGAAAGCATTGATGAAGTACTTTGTCCTTCCGGTGATGATGAATTTATAAGGACGGGTCGAAGTGAACTGAACCGTGTCGCCGATTTCATAACGCCACAATCCGCAGGAGGTGCTGATGAGCATGGCATAGTTGCGTCCTGTCTCCACGCCCCACAGCGGTACGATGTTCGGATGGTCGCTGCCCAGTTCGTCCATGGGCAGGAACTCGTAGAACACACCATAGTCTATCATGAGCGACATGCTGCTGTCCGCCGGGTCGTCCTGTATGCCGAAGAAGCCTTCGGAGGCGTTGTAAGTCTCCATGTAGTTCATGTCCGGCTTGGTGATGAGCTGCTGGTATTGCTCCCGGTAAGGTGTGAAGGCGATGCCGCCATGGAAGAACACCTCCAGATTGGGCCATACCTCCTCCAGATGTTGCTTGCCGCTCAGCTCCATCACACGTACCAGTACGGACAGCATCCACGACGGCACGCCTGACAGGTTGGTCACGTTCTGCTTCATTGTCTCCCGTGCGATACGGTCGCGCTTCACCTCGAAGTCGCTCAGCAAGGCGGTCTCCTTCTTCGGGACCCGGCACAGGTTGGCAAGCGGGTTGATGTTCTCGATGAGAATGGCGCTCAGGTCACCGACAAGCGAATTGGGCAGGTTGTAGTTCGGAGAATGGCTTCCTCCAAGGATAAGGCTCTTGCCGTTGAAGAGCCGGCTCTCCGGATGATTGCCGAGATAATAGGCGATCACATCCTTCCCGCCCTGGTAGTGAATGGTCTGCAGTCCCTCGTGGGAAACCGGGATGAACTTGCTCTTGTCATTGGTCGTACCCGACGACTTGGCGTACCATCTCACCGTCCCCGGCCAGAGCACGTTGCGTTCTCCGTGGCGCATACGGTCGATGTCGCCTTTCAGTTCTTCGTAGGTATTGACCGGAATGTTCTGCACGAAATCATCATAGGTCCTGATTGTCGAGAACAGATGTTTCCGTCCGTATTCGGTGTCTTTCGCCCGTTCTACGAGGTATTCCATGACTTCCCGCTGGATAGTCTCTCCCTCCGTACCGTACCGTTCAAGCTCCTTGCGGCGCGGCTGGAAGTACAGTTTGTTTACTATATCAGTAAGACTCATTCAATTTTCTCTGGTTGTTTAAATTGCAAAAGTACGCCAAAAAAGCCAAAAGTACAGGCTTTTTCTATATTTTAACACAGCGTTTAAGGCCTCCGGAAAAGGTGCTTCTCCATCTGCCAAAAGCGACAAGAGAGACACGGCCGCACGCCGCCGTCACGCTGCAAGCCATCCCTCATGCTGCCGTACAGGAAAGTTTTTTTACGGAAAAGTTGGTCGTATCGAAAAAAAAACTAACTTTGCAGACTATACGACTAATAACGAGAAACGGTTTACCATGCAAAAGAAAGTCCTGCTAACCCTCGCCGCCAGCCTTGCAGCAGCATCTCTGCCGGCACAGAACACAGTCCGGACCGACTCCGCCGAGACACATAAGATGGAGGAAGTCATCGTAACGCAAAGGCGTCAGCTTATCAAGAACGATATTGACAAGCTGACGTATGACGTGCAGCACGACAAGACTGCACAGACCAAAACAACCTTGGAAATACTCAAGAAAATACCCCTTGTCACCGTTGACGGACAAGAAAACATCCGAGTTCAAGGCTCTACAAGTTTTAAGGTGTATAGGAACGGACATCCTGACCCAAGTC